>ERZ889078.597-NODE-597-length-32594-cov-10.483420_pt1 | contig 32594 bp, 26 predicted proteins | sample MGYA00521266_ERZ889078 | MGnify/ENA primary metagenome ERZ889078 (study PRJEB32303, sample SAMEA104408618) | aquatic metagenome | biome: Brackish water; feature: Pelagic; material: water | place: Baltic Sea | collected 2014-06-16T06:34:00 | depth 76,534 m ...
GGACAGATGTAGACCAGCATGGTCAGGATTCCATCTACATAACCGGTCAGGATTCCATCCGCTTTGCTATGCGCGTTTACACGAATGCAGGCGAGAGTGGATTCGACCCCGAAAAGTACATTGAGTACCAATTTACTTTCTACGGAGATAGATATATGGTTGGCTATAAGCTCAATTTTCAAGGGATGGCTGATGTGATGGATCCCTCCACCAATTACCTGGTTCTGAACTGGAAAGAGAAGCTGACGCGTCAGGAGAAGAGTCTCAATATGGAGCGGATGAATACTACCATTTATTATAAATACCTTGAAGACAAAGTAGACTACCTGAGTGAAACAAAGGATGAAGTGGAATTTCTCAAAAATGAGAAGATCAGGTGGGTCTCTTTCAAGCAACAGTTCTTCCTGACTACTCTGATTGCCGATACATATTTCGCCGAGCCTAAAATAGAGACTGTGACATTGCCAATTGAAGGAAACTATCTGAAGTCGATGTCGGCCGAGATTGGGATTCCTTTTTCACCCCGGGAGACATTGGCGATCCCAATGCGACTGTATGTTGGTCCAAATAAATATTATACGTTAAGGAAGTACCACCTGGATTTGGAGAAGCAGATCCCCCTTGGCTGGAGCTTCTTTCTGATGGCCTGGATCAACCAGTATGCTGTCCTCCCTATTTTTACATTTTTCGGGAACCTTGGGTGGAATTACGGAATTATCATCTTGATCCTTACGATCATGCTTAAGATTGTGCTCTTCCCAATCGCATACAAAACCTATGTGTCCTCAGCTAAGATGCGGGTTCTGAAACCCGATATCGATGAGATCGGTAAGAAGTTCCCGGATAAAAAGGATGCGATGAAGAAACAGCAGGCAACGATGGACCTCTACAAAAAGGCCGGGGTAAATCCGCTTGCAGGATGTGTTCCGATGCTGCTTCAATTCCCTATTCTTATCGCCTTGTTCCGATTCTTCCCCTCTTCAATCGAGTTGAGGCAACAACCTTTCCTTTGGGCCACAGACCTCTCTTCTTACGACTCCATCTGGACCTTCCCTGATGGATTTTCAATCCCCTTTTATGGCGACCATGTCAGCCTCTTTGCGTTGCTGATGACCCTTTCAAGTATCCTCTATACAAAGGTGAACGAACAGATGATGATGAGCTCCCAGCAACAGATGCCAGGAATGAAGACCATGATGTACATAATGCCTGTCATGTTCCTCTTCTGGTTTAACGATTATTCATCAGGCTTGAGTTATTATTACCTTTTGGCTAACGTGTTCACATTCTTACAGGTCATTCTGATCCGCCGTACAATTGACGAAAAGAAGCTGCACGCCCAGATCGAAGCCAATAAAAAGAAGACCACCAAGAAATCAGGCTTTCAGAAGCGCCTTGAAGACATGGCGAAGAAACGCGGGTACCCGGTGAAGAAATAAGGGTCGAGGTGACAGGGTCGAGGGTCGAGTTCAGGTTCAAGAGTCGAGGGTCAAGTTCAGGTTCAAGGGTCGAGGAACAGGATCAAGGTAACAGGGTCGAGGGTCGAGGCGTGATTACTAGGTTTTGGTTTGAAGTTTAGCCCGTAACGTTTTTTGAGCGCTTCCCAGTAAACGGAGTAATTCTTCACAATCTTCTATAAGTGGATTAACTTGTTCATATGGAATCAGTTGGGTTTCTTTAATAATCCTCAACCAATATCTGCTCTCTCGTGCTTCCTTATATGCAGTAGAATACCTGACCGCAAACTCTTTAAGAGTGTGTCCTCCAAAGCCCTCTTCTACGTTGGCTCCAATAGATGTTCCTGCACGGAGTATCTGATCAGCAATAGAGTACTCACGATTATTTATAAGCATCTTATTCAAGTGGTAAATCTTTACAGCAAAAGCAAAAGATTTCCTGAAAATTACACTATTCTCTTTCATGGTTTTCTCTATTAATCAGAAAAATCCAAAAAGGTAATACGAAAAATCAAACTTTTTTTCCTCGACCCTCGACCCTTGAACCTGAATTTTCACCTTGACCCTCGACCCTGTTACCTTGAACCTGAATTACAGATCACTTATCAGTTTCAAAAACAAATCCATCCCCTCCTTTTTCCGGGCAGTAAACGGGTAAGAGATATTATTTTCAAGATAGCTGATAACATCGAGGCCGGGAGGGATCTTATTGGCGAAGAAATAGGGGACCTCCTGCTTCCGGCTTATGCCGTACTCCAGGGCTTTATTGAACTTCAGGCGGAATCCTTCGGGGAGTGGTTTATTTGCAAGCCATACTGCAAAAACAAACGGAAGGGAGGTGTATTTGATCCATTCTGCTGCAAGATCGTATACGTAAGGATAATCCTTGACAAGCTGAAATGTTTTGTCTCCAATAGCCACAAGGCTAGCGCATCCACCTGGTTTTTCTGCTTCGCCTGGCCCCAATTGATGCCACCTGGGGTTTATCTTCCAGAAGTTTTTTGTCAGAACCCGGATTAGCCTGACACTTGTTTTCGAATCGAAGTCGAGTGCGATTTCATCGATCTCCTTCAGCGGAACCTGGCTTAACAGGAGTACGGTCCTGACGTCACCTTCTGCACCAATGCAATAATCAGCCACTGAGATTGGATGATCAAGTTCGGGGATAGCTCCTACCGGAACCAGTGCCAGATCCACTGCATTATTTTTAAGTTTTTCGGCACATACAGATGGGATATCAAGTTGCAAGTCGATATCGTCCAGTTCACCGCTGGTCTTTATTCCGAATACGAAAGGGAAGGTATTCAGGTAGGATACGGCCGATATTCTGATAAGATCCATAATAGGAAGCAAAAGTAACAAAAATCACCATCTCCTGGTTTCGGGTTTGTCCATTTCAACTACATTTGCAACTGAATTCTACAGCTATACATATGTCGACGAAGATCCCTTTACTTGTATTACTATTCTTTACCGGATTATTCAGTATTCATATGGTTGGACAGCAGGTTACGGTACTTGACAGGTCCGACCTTCAACCCATTGACCAGGTTTCTGTTACCAATCAGAGTCACAGTAATCTGATAATAACCAATCCGCAGGGGAGGGCCGATCTCTCTGGATTTAATAGCTCAGATACGCTCTATTTTACCCACATTGCTTTTCAGCCTTACATTGTTCCCGGAAAGGAATTATCAAAACCAAATGCAACTATTTATCTCACCGAGCATATCATCCGTTTGGATGAGTTTGTGATTTCGGCGAACCGTTCGCAGGAGAAGAAATCAGACCTTCCATATAAGATTGAAACCATTTCGGCCAAAGAGATCCAGTTTGAGAACCCTCAGACATCCGCCCAGATGCTGGAACAGACCGGGGAGGTTTTTGTGCAACAGAGCCAGATGGGAGGGGGGAGCCCCGTTCTTCGCGGGTTGGAAGCCAACCGGGTATTGCTTGTATTGGATGGTGTTAGGTTGAACAATGCAATTTACCGGGGCGGCCATCTCCAGAGTGTAATGACAGTTGATCCTGGGTTGCTAAGTTCAACAGAGATCCTTTTCGGACCAGGTTCGGTTATCTATGGCAGCGATGCCCTGGGTGGTGTCGTCTCCATGCAGACCTTTGATCCGGCATTATCCATGGAGAAGAAGGTGCTGATAAACGGAAAGGTCTATGGTCGGTTTTCGTCATCCAACCTGGAGAAAACCGGCGGATTTCGTCTAAACATCGGGTTAAAAAAATGGGGTTTCCTCACTGCTTTTACATATAGCAACTTCGACGATCTGAGAGAGGGCCGTAACAGGAATCCTTTTTATGGTTCATTCGGAGAACGTCCTTTCTATGCAGAACGGATTAATGGACAAGACAGTATGATAGCCAATGACAGGCCCTGGATACAGAGACCCTCTGGCTACAGCCAATATAGCCTGCTTCAGAAAGTGCTTTTTGCCCCCAATTCCGATTTGCGATTCACATTAAATGTGCAATACTCCAATTCCAGTGATATTCCTCGGTACGACAGGCTGACAGACACTGTGAAGGGTCAGCTCAAATACGCCCAATGGTACTACGGCCCACAGGAACGTCTGTTTGCATCATTGAAAGGTTCCCTCTCCAACAAAAATATTCTGTACGAAAATGCCACCATCGTTTTGGCTTATCAACGAAATACAGAGGAGCGGGTCAATCGACAGTTCGGCAAGCTGGATAAGAAGTTTAACTTCGAAACTGTTGATGTATTCTCTGTTTATGGCGATTTCAGGAAACGATTGGCGCCTAAAGATGAATTGCAGTATGGTGTTTCGGCAGATTTTAACCTGGTGGGATCGAAGGCCTATCGGGAAGATATCTCTTCAGGTAGCATATTCTCGGACATCCCCACGCGATATCCTGACCAAAAAGCACAGATGTTCAACGTGGCGGCTTACCTTTCCAACAACTGGAAAATCAACGGCATCTTCAGCTTCTCCCAGGGGATCAGATATACCTATGTCTCCCTCTCCGCGGCCTGGTCTGATACCATGATGAACATCATGCAGTTCCCCTTCAGTCAATCTGTCAGGCAACATGATAATGCCATTAACGGTTACCTTGCCTGGATAGCTCATCCCGGATATGATTGGAAAATCTCTCTGATTGGTTCATCCGGCTTCAGGGCGCCGAATATTGATGATATTGGAAAGGTAAATGACTCGAATAGTCAGGATCAACTGCTGATTGTCCCCAACCCAGAACTGAAACCTGAATATGCTTACAACCTGGAACTCACATTGGCAAAAACCTTTGAAAAGAGTGTACGATTGGAGTTGACAGGCTTCTATACATGGCTGACTGATGCCATCGTGCTTCGGCCTTTTAAATATAACGGGCAGGACTCGATCTGGTTCGATGGAGTATTGAGTCAGGTTGAAGCCAATACGAATGCAGGAAGTGCATATATTTATGGCGCCCAGGGAAGTTTACGGGCTCAGGTTACCAGGACATTTTCCATTACCAGTAACCTGACTTACACCTACGGACGGGTGAAAGACAGTAATGTTCCTCTCGATCATATCCCGCCAGTATTTGGGATGACATCGTTCAAGTTGGAGATGAGTAAATTCAAAGGCGACTTTTACCTCATGTACAATGGATGGAAGCGTATCAGCGATTACAGTCCATCTGGTGAAGATAATCAGTCTTATGCAACACCAGAGGGAATGCCGGCCTGGTTCACAATAAACCTGAAGCTAAGCTACCAGATAAATAAATATATGAATCTTGAGGGAGGGGTGGAAAATATTCTGGATCAGAACTATCGTAAGTTCGCTTCCGGAATCAGCTCTCCGGGAAGAAATTTCATCCTTGCTTTACGCGGATCTTTCTGACAACATTTGATGGATATGGATCACCTGCGGGATAACGAGTGTGTGCCCGTCATTGAGAATAACGAAGTCGGATAAAGAGGCTTTTTCAACGTCGGTAAGCTGAAACTGCATGCGTTGCCTGATCATCTCCCGGGAAACTTTGTCCCTCCTGATGACCCTTTCAATAGCGATCTCTTCAGGACATGACACATGAATCACATGGTCGTACTCTTCACGGAAGCCACTTTCAATAATGATAGCAGCTTCATGAATTACATAAGCGGATTCACAATGTTGTTCGGCCCATTTTCTAAAATTCTGTAATACAAGCGGATGGATTAACTTTGTCAGGGCTTTAAGTATTTGCGGCTCTGAAAATGCTACTTCAGCCAGAGCGGAGCGGATGAGGTTTCCGTCACAATCAAGGATCTGTTCTCCGGCGAGCGAGACAGCTTCGCTCAACACATCTTCTCTCAGGTACATCTTTTTTGCCTCCTCATCTGCATGATAGACAGGTACCTGCATGCAATTGAATATTGAAGCAACAGTGCTTTTGCCACTTCCAATATTTCCGGTAAGTCCGACTTTCATCATCTACTTTTTCTTACGTTCAAATTCAAAATAGAGTGTGTCGGGTGATGTAGAAAGCAGATAATTCTGAAACCGGGATTGGCTGGAGATCTCGTAGCCGATGGGATCGGTGAGAAGGAATCCATTATAAACAGAACCTTTTTTCTTTACTTTCAGAGTAGAGAGATTAAGATTATAGGTATTTGTATTTGATCGCAGGAACCTATCGGTGAAAAAGTCATATCCCTGAACCCGCAAATTCAGCGTCAGTAGACTGTCAGAAGCATAAGTAAGCCTATATGCCGGAGGAATGTGCGTGAAATTGATACGGTAATCAATGGTATAGTAGTAGTCCCTGGAAAGTTTCACCAGAACCCATAAAAAAACGGAAACCAGTAAGCACATCAGAAAGACGTACAACTGGTTCCTGAATTTTTGGCCTCGTCGCTTTCGCGCATTGCCAATAAGCGCTATGAACTCTGGTTTCACGGGAATTTCCGTCCGCTACTATTTGGCCTCGATCGTGTCGGCAGTGCTTGAGGCAATGGCAGATTTTTCAATTCGAAAGCGAACTCCGTTTTCTACTTCCAGAGTCACAGTGGTCTCCTGCATCTCTACAATTTTTCCGTGAATTCCACCTATTGTCAGTACTTTCTGTCCTTTTGTAATGGACTCCTTGAATTTTTTCTGGTCTTTCGACTTTTTCATCTGCGGACGGATGAAGAAGAAATAGAAGACAACAACGATTAGGATCAATGGTAGAAATGACATCCAGCCACTTCCTTCACCTCCCTCTTGCTGAGGGGCCATTAAGAGAATTGTTAATAGATCAGTCATACCCTTTTCAATTTACGATTTACGATTTAAGATTTACGATGTAGATTTGCGATTTACGATTTACGATGTAGATTTGCGATTTACGATTGTTGATTTCTATTGGCACCCCTCTTTCACCCTCACACTCTCATACTCTCATACTCTCTTACCTTCATACACTCATACCCTCTTACTCTGACACCTCCCTACTTCCCTACCTCCCTACCTCCCTACCTCCCTACTTCCCTACTTCCCTACCTCCCTACTTCCCTACCTCTACTCCGCCCCTGGCGTTACCACCTGTGCCTTGATCTTCAGTTGGGTCACATTTGGCTGAGTATTGGCTACTACGACGATGGTCTTTGTTTGATATCCTTTTCTGTTCTGGCTGTTGAAAGCGATCTTAACCTCTCCTGATTCACCGGGGCTGATGGCACTCTTCGGATAGGAGGGAACTGTACAACCACAACTGGTGCTGACCTCAGCAATCAACAGATCCCTTTTGCCTGTATTCGTAAATTTAAAACTAAATGAAACAGTTTCGCCCTCAATAATCTGTCCAAAGTTATGTTCATTTTCTTCAAAAGTGATGACAGGAAGGAGATCATGATTCCCATCTCCGCTGGCAGAATTAGGATTGGCAACTACATCACTGTCAAGCAGTTGCCCCTTATTCATGGGGTTTGAGTTGCAGGAGCTCAGAAGGATGATCAGAAATCCCAGAAATGTAAGCATTCGAAAGTTCATGCATTTGCTGTTTTAGCGCCACAAAGGTAATAATTTTTGGAGAATTTGAATTTACCGATATTTGCGAAAGAAATACCTATAGTGAGAGTTTACCTGATTGGATATATGGCAAGCGGTAAAAGCTGGCTTGGAAAAGAGTTAGCTTCTGCAACCGTGTTGGATTTTCTTGATCTCGACGAGCTATTTGAATCAAGATACAAGGTGTCGATCCTTGATTTTTTTGAAAAATACGGGGAACCGTTATTCCGTAAGCTGGAACGGGAGCTTTTGCATGAAACCATGGACAGCGATAATCTTGTGATCTCAACTGGTGGGGGAGCTCCCTGCTACTTTGATAATATGGATATCATCCTGAAATCCGGCACATCACTTTATCTTCGCATGGAGATTCCTGAGCTGATTGGCAGGATCAAAGGAATCAAGAAAAAGCGGCCTTTACTCAAAAATGTCAGTTCAGCCAGATTGGAGGGATATATACGGGATCAGTTGGTTGAAAGGGAACCCTATTACCTGAGGGCAAACTATGTTTTCAACGGACCGGATTACTCCGTGGAAAATATCATAAAAGTGCTGGAATTGTAAAAGGGTACGAGTGTAGGAGAGTATGAGAGTATGAAAGTTATACTCTCACACGTTTCAACAGTGCGATGTTTTCAACATGCTGTGTATGCGGGAACATGTCAACTGGCTGACACTTGACCAACGTATAATAATCTTTCATCATTGCCATATCCCGGGCCTGAGTTGCCGGGTTACAACTGATGTAAACAATGGTCTCCGGTGCCATGTCCAGAATTGCCTTAATTCCTTTTTCGTGCATTCCTGCCCGTGGTGGGTCGGTGATGATCAGATCTGGTTTTCCATATTTTTTAACGAAGCTAGCATTGAGAATCTTCTCTACCTCTCCGGCAACAAACTTCGTATTTTTAATTCCATTGGTTTTTGCATTCTGAACAGCATCCTGTATGGCGGGCTCAACAGTATCGATCCCGACAACCTCCTTAACATACCGGGCAATGTAGCAGGCGATCGTTCCAATCCCTGTATAGAGATCATAAACCAGTTCGTTCCCCTGCAGATTCGCAAATTCAGCGGCAATATGATACAACGTTGAAGCCTGAACAGAGTTGGTCTGATAAAATGAGGTAGGACCGATAGTGAAAATTAACTCCGGATCCTCTTTTATAAATGCGATCATCCTCTCGGTAATCACTGGCTTCCCCTTGTAGTGAATAAACTCCAGATCGTACAGAGAGTCGTTCTTTTTCTGATTTACAACATAATAGAGGGAGGTAATAGCAGGAAAGAGCAACTCCAGATGATCAAGTATCGCATGGATCTCATCGGGTTTGTTATCCCTGACAATAAGGATCACCATGATCTCGCCGGTGGTAGAAGTACGAATAATTACATTTCGCAGAAACCCGGACCATTGCCTGGCATCATAAAAAGTGAGGCCTTTTTCCGTTGCGAAGGCTTTTAACGCCAGGCGGATGGAGTTTGAAGGTTCCTGTTGAAGGAAGCATGTATGTATATCCAAAACTTTGTCAAACATTCCTGGAATATGAAACCCAAGGGCATTCGTCAAGCCCGGATCCTCATCCCTCATTTCAATCTCATCATTCCTGGCAGCAAGCTCCTCCCTGGTTAGCCATCTTTTATTTGAAAAGGTGTATTCAAGCTTGTTTCGGTAGTATGTGGTTTGGGATGACGGGATGATGGGGAGGAGTTCAAAATCACTGAGTTTGCCGATCCGGGTCAGGTGATCCTGCACCTGTTTCTGTTTGAAAAAGAGCTGATCCTCATACCGCATATTCTGCCAGCGACAGCCACCACAGGTGCCAAAGTGGTCACAGAACGGATCTACCCGTTTATCGGATGGTATATGGCAGCGAATGACTTTTCCTTCGTAGTATTTTTTATGTTTTTTGGTTACCTGGATATCCACTATATCTCCGGGAACAGCAAAGGGGACAAAGACAACCCTGTCTTCTACTCTGCCTACTGCTTTCCCTTCAGCCCCAGCGTCAATGATCGTAACCTTTTCAAAAATCTGGATCTCCTGCTTTTTTCTTCTCATATCTATATGTTATCTGTCTGGAGTATCAGGCATCATTGCCATTATTGTCATCATTACATATCTTCGTCCTTCGTCCTTCGTAACTGATAGTGCTTGCTGTCTCCCCATTCACCATAACTGATCATGTCTCCTGCGAGCCTGATATTCTCCTCCATTGACTCTTTCGACTCTTCAGCGTCATCTGCCAGTCCGGGTTTGCCTGCGTACAGTAGATAGCTTTGCTTATATTTGATTGGTGTGAGGTTTGGCATCATCACGTTTGCACCTGCCAGCAGTGCCTTCTCCCGTCCCTCCTGATCAATGGTTTGCATAGCAGTAGTGGCGGCAATGTTGATATTTGGCATCATGATTCGCAGAATGGCAACCATTTTCAGAGAGAGTTCCAACCGTTCCTGAAGGGATGGCAATTGATCCCGGTATTGATATAGGGGTGTCTCTTTATGTTCAATATAGGGCCCCATTCCCACCATATCAACATCAAACTTCCGGAAGAAAAGCAGATCGTCTGCCAGGTCCCCGACTGTTTGAAAAGGGAGGCCAATCATCACCCCAGTGCCTGTCTGGTAACCAATTTTTCTTAGCATCCCCAAGACTTCTAAACGCTTGTTGTAGTCGTGAAATTTATCCTCAGGATGCAGTTTTTTATATAGATCACGGCTTGATGTTTCGATACGAAGAAGGTAACGGTGAGCGCCTGCATCAAACCAGCGCATGTAAGTCTCCTCCTGTTGTTCTCCTAACGAAAGTGTGACATGCAGTTCATGATTGGTTAATCGTTTGATATCACGGAGTAATTTTTCAATAGTGCCGATAAACTTCTGATTGCTGTTCTCCCCTGATTGGATAACAATGGATGCAAACCGGTTGCGATAGGCATAGAGGGCTGCTTCAATAACCTCCTCATCTGTTAGCTGATACCTCTCGTGCCTCGTATTATGTGAACGTATTCCGCAGTAATAACAATTCTTGGAACAACGGTTGGAGTATTCAATCAAACCCCGGAAGTAGACTTTCCTCCCAACATTTATCGTCTTAACTTCCAACGCCTTATTGAAGAGAAGAGAGTTGTCTGTCCCTTTTTGTGACAAAAGCCGGACAATATCCTCTTTTTGCAATTTCTCATTTTGCAAAATCTTTTCAACACGTACAGGCACTCTTGATTTATTTTTGTTATTTTAGCAACAGAATTGACCTCTTGATGCGAGCACAAAAGTACAATTATTGGTAGTCTCATGGAAGAAAAAATAAGAACCGTCCTTGTTGATGATGAACGCACCAGTATGCTTACGCTGGAGTCGTTATTAAAGAAATATTTTCCATCTATTGATATAGTTGCGAAAGCTGAAACAGTTGCTCAGGCGGTTAGCGAGATCAATGCAAAGGACCCTGATTTAGTTTTTCTGGATATCTCTCTTCCCGATGGCGAGGGTTTCGACGTGCTAGAACAAACATCTGAGAGGAATTACGAGGTGATCTTTATCACCGCTTACGATCAATATGCAGTTAAGGCTTTCGAATTTTCTGCTTTGCATTACCTGGTTAAACCATTAACACTGGAAGTGTTAAAGGATGCGATCGGCCGGTTTAAGGAGCTTAAAACTGACGAGCATCTGGACGACAAGATCAATGTTCTGAAGGAGAGTCTGAAGAGTAAGAACGAAAAAATCATAATCCCATCTTCCGAAGGTTTGAACGTTGTTCGCCTCAGCGATATAATGCGGCTGGAAGCTGATGATGTGTATACATACTTCTTCCTGACAGATGGGCAACGATTGATGGCGTCGCGTCCACTGAACAACTACGAAAAAATCCTGGAAGACCTCCCGTTCTCACGAATACATGCAAAACACCTGGTGAACCTGATGTATATCAAAAGGTATATAAAAGGGAAAGGCGGCTCGGTCCTAATGGAAGATAATACAGAGGTAGAGGTGTCAGTCCGCAAGAAACCCGATTTCCTGGCCAAATTGAAGAATTTTGCCCGGTTCGTGTAGAGACGCGGCATGCCTCGTCTATACACGATCCCACCATGCCGCATCTATACACCAAGGTGCCACCATCATACATTAAATCGTATATGTAACATATCTCCGTCCTGGACGATATAGTTTTTCCCTTCAACCATCAGTTTTCCCGCTTCACGACAGGCATGTTCGGAGCCAAGTTTGACAAAATCTTCATATTTGATCACTTCTGACCGGATGAATCCCCTCTCTAAGTCACTGTGGATAACACCGGCAGCTTGTGGGGCGGTCATTCCTCGGGTGATAGTCCAGGCCCGAACCTCTTTGGGTCCGGCTGTGAAAAAAGTTTGCAGTTCAAGATGGTGATAGGCGGTCCTGACCAGTCTGTTAATCCCAGGTTCCTTAAGCCCTGCATCATCAAGAAACTCTCTCCTGTCATTCTCATCATCCAGTTCGGCAATCTCTGATTCCAGTCTGGCTGCAAGTGTAAGAATCTCTGCATTTTCTTCCTGAAGCGATTCCCGGAATCGCTTCGAATGCTCATTCCCGTCAACCGCAGAAGCGTCATCCACGTTACAGACATACATGACCGGTTTATCGGAAAGAAGAAACATGTCATGGAGGAACCTGCGGTCTTCGGGCGATACCGGGGCAGTTCGCGCAGATTGAAACGACTCAAGATGCTCTGTTAACTCTTTCAATACTTCGATTCCCCGTTTTGCATCTTTATCACCTGATTTGGCAATCTTCTCCAATCTGATTATCTTCTTTTCAACCGATTCAAGGTCACGGATCTGTAATTCCAGATCCACAGTCTCCCTGTCCCTTACCGGGTTGACAGATCCTTCGGTATGAGGATTAAGGGGGTCATCATAGCAGCGAACAACATGGATCAGTGTATCCACATTACGAATCTCTGATAGAAACTGGGTTCCCATCCCAGTTCCACCTTTGGCAAGACCAGGGATATCCACCATTTCGACTGAAGTTGGTGTAACCTTATCGGCATGGATAAAGCTGTCAATTTCATAAAGCCGTTGGTCAGGAACCACCATTGTACCCATATTGGCTTTCATGACAGATCCGGTTTCTGCCCGGTGGTTTGAAATAGAGTTGAATAACGTCGTTTTACCGCTTCCGGCTACACCGATGATTCCGCACTTTAGAGGCATTTTCTTTTAATTTAAGCGACAAAAGTAATAAAAGGAATTTGTAATTCTGGATTATCAATCGTACTTTTGCACCCCAATTTGGCTCAGGGCAGATTAAGTATCGTTCTTTATGTTAAATCCCTGATAATCAATTAAATTATGAACCCGGTTGGCCGTTTTTTGCCACCACAAAGAAATTTGAATGACTACTGACGAAACAAAATTACCCGGTGAAGTTGAAGAAAATGCCGAGAATCAAATGGAATCGGAACCGGTAGAGGCCGGAACAAGTGAATCTGAGACAAACGAAACAACCATTACAGAGACACAAGATCCTACCCCTGAAACTGATGCTACTGAAGCAGTTGAGGTAACCCAGGACGATCCTGTTGCAGAGGAGCCCATCGTTGATGAAATTGTTGCAGAAGAAATTGTTATAGAAGAAACCATTGCTGAAGAACCTGTTGCTGAAGAGCCCGATGCAGAAGTGATTGTTGCTGAAGAACCCGTCGCAGAAGAGGTTGTTATTGCAGAGGTTGTTGTTGAACATGTTGCAGAGGAACCAGTATCCAGCGAAACATTTACAGAAGAGACGACAACTGAAGCTCCGGAAGAAGAAGAGCCCAAATCTGAAGAACCAGTAGAAGAAGAGATAAAAGCTGAGGAAGAGATAAACGTAGAAGACGAGGTGTCAGCAGTTGCAGCTGCTGAAGAGACACCTCAACCTGAAGAAGTTCCTGAAGCAATTGTTGAAAAATCCGTTGTTGATGAGTTTGACTGGGATTCAATTGGGAAAAAACAAGATTTGTATACTGAATCCGAACGAAAAAGATTGGAAGAGGAATACGATCGCACCCTTAGAGCTATTTCTGAACACGATATTATTGATGGTACAGTTGTATCGCTGACAACCCGTGAGGTAGTCGTCAATATTGGTTTCAAGTCTGATGGAGTAATCCAGCTTTCAGAATTCCGGTACAATCCTGACCTGAAATCTGGAGATATTGTTGAAGTTTACGTGGAAAATCAGGAAGACCCTACGGGTCAGCTGATCCTATCACATAAAAAAGCCCGTATCCTGAAATCGTGGGAGCGCATTAATGATGCATTTGACAATCAAGAGATTATCAAAGGGTACGTAAAATCACGCACGAAAGGTGGCCTGATCGTCGATATATTCGGCATTGAAGCATTCTTGCCGGGATCACAGATTGATGTAAAACCAATCCGCGATTACGACGTGTTTGTCGACAAGGTGATGGAATTCAAAGTTGTCAAGATAAATCACGAATACAAGAATGTTGTTGTTTCACACAAGGCTTTGATTGAAGACGAACTTGAAGCCCAACGTGCCGAGATTATAAAGAAACTTGAGAAAGGCCAGATACTGGAAGGAACCGTGAAGAATATCACCTCATACGGTGTCTTCATTGACCTTGGCGGAGTTGACGGTCTGATCCACATCACCGACCTCAGCTGGGGTCGTATCAACCATCCGGAAGAGATCGTTCAACTTGATCAGAAAATCAAGGTAGTTATCCTCGATTTCGATGACAACAAGAAACGCATCGCACTGGGATTAAAACAATTAACTCCTCACCCATGGGATTCACTTGATAACGAAATGAAGGTGGGTGATAAGGTCAAAGGCAAGGTGGTTGTCATTGCCGATTATGGCGCCTTTGTAGAGATTGCTACTGGTGTAGAGGGATTAATTCACGTATCGGAGATGTCTTGGTCACAGCACCTGAGAACTGCACATGATTTCCTTAAAGTAGGGCAGGAGATAGAAGGTGTTATTTTAACACTCGACCGCGAGGATCGCAAGATGTCGATGGGCATCAAGCAATTGATCCCGGATCCATGGGCTGATATCAAGGAGAAATACCCTATTAAATCGAAACACACTGCCATTGTCCGCAACTTTACCAATTTCGGGATTTTTGTGGAGATGGAAGAGGGTGTCGATGGCCTGATTCACATTTCTGATCTCTCCTGGTCCAAAAAAATCAAACACCCGGCAGAATTTACCAAGATCGGTGAGAACATTGAAGTGGTAGTTCTTGATGTTGATGTGGATAATCGCAGGTTAAGCCTGGGTCATAAACAACTAGAGGAAAATCCATGGGATGTTTTTGAATCGGTATTTACGATTGGATCGATACATAACGGGACCGTCGTGAGCCTATCCGACAAAGGAGCTATTGTTACCCTGCCATATGGTGTGGAAGGCTTCGCACCTATGCGCCATCTGAACAAAGAGGATGGAACACCGGTTAAGGATGAAGAGAGCCTTGATTTTAAGGTGATCGAATTCTCTAAGGATAGTAAGAAGATTATTCTTTCTCATACCAAAACATACCAGGATAGTGTTTCTGCCGACCGCGATAAAGATCAGGCTGGTGGGGCGAATAAAGAGAAATCCACTAAGAAAGCGGTACGAAAAATCAAGGATAACCTTGAGAAGACCACCCTTGGAGATATCGAAGCCCTGTCGCAGCTGAAATCGAAAATGACTAAGCAGGAAGCAAAAGACAGAGATGTAAAACCTAAAAAAGCAGAGATCTCTGAGGAGCCTAAAGAGGAAGAATCAGCCGACTGATGACTTTCTCGGTTACCATACTGGGTAGTAATTCAGCTATTCCTACACTTTTGCGAAACCCAAGCGCTCATTTACTAAATGTAAATGAGCGCATTTTTTTGGTGGATTGTGCTGAAGGGACTCAGTTACAGCTTCGAAAATACCGGATCCATTTCCAGCGAATCAGGCATATCATGATCAGTCACCTGCACGGAGATCACTATTATGGTTTGATCGGGCTTTTAACTACTCTCCACCTATTGGGGAGAAAAGATGAACTTCATATCTATGCACCGGTTGGACTTGAAGAGATTATTCAGATCCAGCTGGATGTTTCAAACACTACTCTAACTTACCCGGTAATCTTTCATCTACTCGCCTCAAATGATATTGAACCTGTTTTTGAAGATGAACGGGTATTGGTATATGCTTTCCCTTTACTGCATAGTATTCCTACTTACGGTTTTCTGTTCAGGGAAAAAATAAAAATCAGAAAGCTAGCAGCAAAACGTTCTTACGCTTACTGTTCAGATACTGCATACAACGAACAACTTATCTCATTTGTTTCAGGGGTGGATCTGCTGTATCACGAAACTACATTTATGCAGGACATGGCCAGGGCAGCATCTGAGAAAATGCACTCAACGACTGTTGAAGCTGCAACTATTGCAAAAAAATGTCGAGTAAAAAAATTACTCATTGGCCATTTTTCCGCCCGGTATGATGATCTTGAACCTCTACTGAAAGAAGCATGTGAGATATTTCCTGCTACCTGTCTGGCTGAGGATGGTGCCACTATACATATATAAAATAAATTAAAAATAAACACTGATGAAAAACTTATTGATCCTTATGAGCAGTCTGATTATTGCGGCGGGCACGCTGTCGGCACAGGATTCGAACCCTTTTTTCCAGGATTGGAATACCCCCTTTGAAGTTCCCCCTTTTGAGAAGATAGCCAATGCTGATTACCTTCCTGCATTTAAAGTGGGCATAGAGCAGCAGAATGCTGAAATTGATGCGATCGTTAAAAGTCCGGATGATCCTGGGTTTGACAATACTATTGTAGCTCTTGATAACAGCGGAGAATTGCTTTCCAGGGTTAGCAGAGTGTTTTACGGACTTAACAGCGCAAATACATCTGAGAGAATGCAATCCATTGCCCGTGATATTTCTCCATTGCTGACCAAACATCGTGATGATATCAATCTTAACAGTCTTCTCTTTCAGCGTGTTAAGGCAGTTTACGATCGAAAAGAGAAATTAGGATTGGATAGCGACGAGTTGCGCCTCCTGGAAGAAACATACAAAGGTTTTGTCAGGGGAGGGGCTAACCTCCCGGTCGACAAACAGGAAGATCTTCGCCGCTTGAATAAGGAGATATCAATCCTTCAACTAACATTTGGTCAGAACCTGTTAGCTGAGACCAATCATTACAAAATGATCATTGAAGATAAGAGTGATCTTACAGGCTTGCCAAAGGGAATCATTGATGCTGCTTCGGAAACAGCCAATGGAGACAAGGCAACTTCCGGAAAATGGGTCTTCACTCTCCATAACTCGAGTGTTTTACCGTTCCTGCAATTTTCTGATAAACGCGAACTAAGAGAAGAGATCTTTACTGCTTACATCAATCGCTGCAATAACAACGACGAGTATGATAACAAGGAGATTATCGACAAACTGATCCGGTTCCGGTTGGATAAAGCCAGATTACTTGGTTATAATACGTATGCCGGTTTTGTGTTGGAAGAGAGAATGTCTAAGAAACCGGAAAACGTATACAACCTTTTGAATCAGATCTGGACTCCTGCTTTGGTACGTGCTAAGGAGGAGGCAAGCGAGATGCAGCAAATGATAGACAGGGAGGGTGGAGGATTTCTCCTTGAAGGATGGGATTGGCGTTATTATAATGAAAAGGTGATGGCAGAGAAATTTAATATAAATGAAGAGCAGCTCCGGCCCTATTTCGAGTTGGAAAATGTTCGTGACGGTATTTTTTATCTCACAGAAAAGCTTTATGGGATCAGCTTTACTAAGATCAATGACGCTCCTTTACCTCACAAAGATGCGACATTATGGGAGTGTCGCGATGAGGATGGCACCCACCTGGGCGTACTGTACCTTGACTTTTTCCCACGTGCCAGTAAGCGGGGTGGAGCATGGTGCGGAGGTTATCGTCCCCAGGGATATAAACATGGAGAACGTACTGCGCCGGTTGTGACTATTGTATGCAATTTTACCGCACCAACGGGAGATTCCCCTGCGTTGCTAACCCCTGATGAAGTGGAGACTTTCTTTCATGAGTTCGGACACGCTCTTCATGGACTGTTCCGGAATGTGAAATATGACGGCATTTCCGGTGTGCCCAGGGATTTTGTTGAGCTTCCGTCACAGATTATGGAGAACTGGGTGTTTGAACCGGAATTATTAAACGTATATGCCAGACATTATCAAACAGGTGCGGTAATTCCGCAGGAACTGGTTGACAAACTGGAGGCAAGTAGTACTTTTGGACAGGGTTTTAAAACGGGAGAGTACATTGCTGCTTCATTACTGGATATGGATTATCACACCTTAAAGGAAGTTGGGGATTTCAACGTCCTTGCATTTGAGGACTCTTCTATGAATAATATCGGGCTGATCCCTCAGATACCGCCCCGTTACAGGTCCACCTATTTTCAACATACCATGACTGGAGGTTATACGGCTGGATATTACAGCTACATCTGGGCAGAAGTACTGGATACTGATGCTTACCAGGCATTTGTGGAGTCCGGAGATATTTTTGACAAAGCAACGGCAAAGCGATTTCGCGAAAAAATCCTGGAGCGAGGAGGTTCTGAGGAGGCGATGAAAATGTATGTAGATTTTCGTGGATCAGAACCAGGCATTGATGCATTGTTGAAAAAAAGAGGGTTGCATTAAGGGTTTAGTGCGCAGTTGGCAGTAGGCAGTGGGCAGTGGGCAGTTCACGTCTTACGTCTCACGTCTCACGTCTCTTGTCCCTCGTCCTTTGTCCCTCGTCCCTCGTTCCACCGCTTCCCACAGCACCTCCACCGGGTGATATGCTTTCCGGCCTGTTCCATCCATAATCTGATGCCGGCAGCTGGTTCCGGGAGCAGCAATAATCACCTCTTCACCTGTCTTTCTGATCTCAGGAAATAATATCAATTCGCCAATCTTCATGGAGACATCATAATGTTCCTTCTCATAGCCAAATGATCCGGCCATACCGCAACACCCGGAGGGAATCTCCTCCACCTGGTAATTCTCAGGAAGGGATAGAATTGCAGATGAAGGCTTTACAGATGCAAGTGCTTTTTGATGACAGTGTCCGTGGAGTTTTATGGTGGCAGATTGTAATGTAAATTGTCCTGCAGTAATTCGTCCGGATTCAATTTCCTTTTCAATGAACTCATCATACAAAAGGGCATTCCCGGCAAGTTCAAGGGCTACCGGTTGAAGGGCTTTGCCAACCAGGTCTGGATATTCATCCCGGAAACCCAGAATAGCTGAAGGTTCAAGTCCTACTAAAGGAATGTCAGCAGAAACAAGGGTTGAGAAAAGTTGAACATTCTTTTGAGCAAGTTGACGTGCCTTGTAAAGGACTCCTTTTGACAAGAAGGTACGGGCACTCCCGGGATGGGGAATAACACAGACCTCATATCCAAGTTCATGCATTAGTTTGACAAAGCTGATGCCAACGATCACATCATTGTAGTTGGTGAACTCATCAATAAAAAGATAAAAGATGCCGGTTCTGGATTCCAATGAAGCGTTAAGCTGTGGGAGATATTTCCTAAGCCAGGTCCGGAATGTGGTTCCGGAGAGTGCCGGAAGTGAACGCTGGGAAGCAAATCCAAGAAGTGATTTGATCATGCCGGAGGAAAGTCTGTTTCGCTGGATAAAATTGAAGAGCCCGGGTACGAAGGATCCAAGCCGGTTTATTGATGTTATGTTAGCAATCATCCGGGAACGTAGTGGAATTCCCCTTGCATCATACCAGTGCTGCAAGAATTCGGCCTTTAGCCGGGTCATGTCCACGTTGGATGGACATTCTGATTTACAGGCTTTGCATGCGAGACAAAGGTCCATTACCTCATAGATCTCCCGGTGATCAAACGGGTTCTTTTTGTCCGAATTAGTAAGAAACTCACGTAACATATTGGCCCTGGCACGTGTTGTCGTATGCTCTTCTTTGAGAGCCATGTAAGAAGGGCACATCCCGGCACCACTTAAATGGGTGTTCCGGCAGTCTCCGGAACCATTACACATTTCGGCAGCACGCAAGATTCCAAGGCTTGCAGAAAAATCGAAAACAGTTTCAATCTTTTTTACTGGTTGCCCCGGCTTATACCTTAAACTGGTATTCATTTTTGGTGTGTCAACTATTTTACCAGGATTGAAGATGTTGAGAGGATCCCAGGTCTGTTTGATTTCCCGGATCAACTCGTAATTCTCCTCTCCAATCATCAGTGGAATAAATTCTCCCCGAAGTCGCCCGTCTCCATGCTCACCACTGAGAGAACCTTTGTACTTCTTAACCAGTTTTGCTGACTCGAGGGAAACAGTATGGAACAGTTCCACATCTTCAGGATCTTTCATGTTCAGAACAGGACGTAGATGAAGTTCACCGGAACCTACGTGAGCAGAGTAAACACAGTTAAGGCCAAACCGCTCCATCATTTGAGAAAACTCCTCAATATAGTTTGGGAGCACCTTCGTACTAACAGCGGTATCTTCTGTCATGGAAACCGGTTTCCTGTCGCCGGGATAGTTTGACAATACACCCAGGCCGGCTTTGCGTAAAGCCCAAACCCTGTTCATGTCAGGAGGAAAGATGATTGGAAAGGCATACCCATAACCTGCATCCCGCATCTCCTTTTCCATATTCTTCGCCAGCATGCGAATCTCATCACCAGACTCCCTGGCGAACTCCACGATCAGGACAGCCATTGGATCACCTTCCAGAAAAAATCGGTTTCGTCGCTGGGTGATGTTCTCCTTCGTACAGTCGAGGATCGCTTTATCCATCAGTTCTACCGATCCGGGATAATATTTTAATGCGATCAGATTCGCTTGAAGAGCCTCCTGTATCGAATTGCAATGAACACAAATCAGTGCCTTTTCCTTTGGAGGCAGTGGAACAAGGTTCAGTTTGATCTCTGTGATGAATGCCAGAGTTCCCTCGGAACCGGCAAGGAGCTTCGAGAGATTCAGAGGTGCCGTGGTGCCGTGGTGCCGTGGTGTTGTGGTGCCGTGGTGCCATGGTGAGATGGTGGTATGGTGATATGGTGGTGTGGTGGAAGGGTGGTCTGAATTGGTGGTTTTAAACTGCAAACTGCCAACTGCAGACTGAGAACTGAGAAACGGTTGTGTTTCGAGCAGAAGATCTATCGCATAGCCTGTATTTCTTCTGTGGATGGAAGGATCAGGATACTCTTTCCGAATATTCTCCTGGTTTTGGGTGTTGGAAAGGAGGCTGTATACGGTTTTGTAAATATCTCCTTCCAGAGAAGGCAGGTTGCATTTTTCTGCTAACTCTGATGTTGAAATTTCTCCAAACTCGGCTTCACTGCCATCACTCAGGATGACTTTTACTGAGATCAGGTGATCGCGGGTACTGCCATAGATTATAGAATGAGCTCCACAGCTGTTATTCCCAACCATGCCACCCATCATACAACGGCTGGAGGTGGATGTTTCGGGGCCAAAAAAGAGTCCATGCGTGGCTACAAACTGATTCAGTTCATCCAATATAACACCAGGTTCCACTCTTATCCAATGCTTCTCAACGTTGAGTTCAAGTAACCTTGTCATATACCTGCTGACATCCACCACAATTCCTGATCCGACTACCTGTCCTGCCAATGAAGTCCCGGCAGTGCGAGGGATGAGAGAGAGTTTGTGTTCACGAGCGAAGAGGATCAATTTTTTTATATCCTGGTTTGTTCGTGGCCGTGCTACAGCTAGTGGGATTTCCCTGTATGGTGAAGCATCTGTAGCGTAGAGTATACATGACGCTGAATCGCTCCTGATGTCACCATCCAACTTCTCGCTGAGCGTTTTCAATTCTATAATAAGGTGCTGATCTGCCATCAGGGGATAGTGTTTAATTGTTATTTCAGGTATAAGGTATAAGCCATGCAAGACTCTTTGCCAGCATTTTTCTGAATAAAACCGTTGTCGTTCTCTCTCCGTCTCCCGAAACAGTGACTCATTGCGTCATTTCTGATAAAAATTTGTGGACTCAAAAATCTTATCTGCCGATTTGGAGATAAATCCACTGTAAAGCTTCCCGTCTTTATCCGGATAACGCCTGGCAAACTCATAGTAACATCCGGGAATTTCAAACTCTCCCTCCACAAAGTTGAATTTCACCATTCCAGCTTTGATGCTCGACTGCTCAAGCAACTGTTCGGGGGTTCCCTGAACCTCTCCTCCGGCATCATTGAGTAAAAAGCCATTGTGTTTAAGAAATGCGTTGACCTTGTAAATTGAGTCGAATTTTTTAAGATGGTTTACGCTGACAGTGAAATGGTTCGCTCTGAACCCGTTGACATAGAGCCATGCTGCATATTCGGACTCTGTCCGCAGGGTTTTATAGGTTTCAAAGGATGGCACGCCGGATGCATTTCCTGTAAATAACAGTTGGTCAGATCCTAAAACACATTCGGGAAGTGCGAAGATCCAATCCTTCACAACCTCCTGGAGAAAAGGGCTGAAGTCATGGAATAACAACTCGCTGATAAATACTCTGGGTGCTTCGGGATCAGAGGAGTGTTCATAATGTTTTGCCAACAATTTCTTCTCCTTGAAGTGGTAGTCGGATTTATATGTATATCCTGCATCAAGAAACGGCTGTGCCAAAACATCAATTCCAATCAGAGGATGCCGGAATGTACGAAATGCAATATGATCGTTGATAACCCGCTCGCCTTCAGCCGTAAACAGGTTGTAAACCTGCTCAGCCATTGGGTTCTGGGCAATGTATATGTCCCATAATCTCTTGAATATCGATTCGTTATTTGTCATATTCTGTTTTGTTACTGGATAATGGTCGTTCGTGTAATATGGATGCAGATCTTAGAAAAAACCAGGGATAAATTCTTCGGGACTCAAATTGGCAAAATAGTTAGAGAGGTTGAATGACTTTATAACTTGTGTCACAGATTCAACACGATGGTCGGTGCCAGTAAGTGCTTTCTCTATCTCTTCCGAGTCTTGAATTCCGAAATAATCTCCATAAAATTTAACCTGTTGAATGACCCCGTCATGGACATCAAGATTAATTTCAATAGTACCACTTCCGGCTGTTCGCATTACTTTCCTGAAGTTATACCTGGGAGAGTATCCGAAATTCCAGCCCCAGGTGGCATACTTGCTCTCTCTTAGCTCATTGATGTTACGAATATCCTCCTGTGTAAGTTCATAAAGGGTCGATTCAGGATTCTGTTCAACAATAAATCGCTCAATCCGGTCGGCAAACTGTATTACATTGATATCCTCTTTCAGGTGTTCACGGATATTGGTTACCCTGCTTCTAACTGATTTGACAGCCTTATCCGTGAATTTGGATAGCTCAACATTCAGGGCATCAGAGAGATCCGGAATCTGAGCCGAGAATAGCAACGTGCCATGATGCAGTACCTTGCTTTTCCATATATGCATGGCATTTCCGGAAAATTTTCTGCCATCGATTGTCAAATCATTCCGTCCTTCAAACTTTGCATTCACACCCATCAGTTGCAAAACATCCAGGATAGGTTGTGTATATTTCTGGAAGTTGATCAGATTTTCATCTTTGGGGGTTTGGGTAAAGGTGAAATTGAGGTTCCCAAGGTCGTGAAACACAGCACCGCCTCCCGATAGCCTTCGAACAACCTTTATGTCGTTCTCCTGAACATAGTCCTGGTGGATCTCGGCAAGTGTATTCTGATGTTTACCAACAATGATTGACTTGTCATTCCGCCAGAGAGCGAAAGTATCCTCATCGAAATTTTTCAATATGTACTCTTCTGCAGCAAGATTAAAGAAAGGGTCAGTTGTGTTGCGTCGAATGATCAGCATTAGGGAATTTTTTGTAAAATTACAGTTTTTCTATAGTTTGCGTACTTTTGCATTCCCAGAGATTCGGCAATGAACCGTTTTTACTATTACCTTTTCCTTTTCTTTCTCCTGCTTTTCAGAAATACATCTTTCTGGTTTCTATACCGGGTATCCGACATCTTCTACCTGTTTCTGTTACACGTGGTGAAGTACAGAAAGAAAGTTGTGGTTACTAACCTGCGGGAGTCATTTCCTGAAAAACCAGCTGAAGAGATCGAGCGTATCACCCGTGCATTCTACAAACATCTCTGCGACATCTCTGTTGAGGCGGTCAAGGCTTTCTCCTTGAGTAAAAAGGCCATCCTCAAGCGTTACATTCTCCTGAACCCGGAGATCCTTGAACCATATTTCAAGAAGAAACAGACTGTCATTGCTGTGCTCGGACATTATAACAACTGGGAATGGGGGAGCCTGGCAGCAGGAATTTTCTTTAAGCATAAACCCGTTGGCTTTTACAAGCCTCTCTCCAATCTGTATATTGACGACTACATACAAAAAACAAGGGCAAAGGAGGGGATGCTTCTGGAATCGGTTTCACGTACCAGCCAAACATTTCGCCGGCTGAAAAAGACCCCATCGATATTCATCATGGTTGCCGACCAGAGCCCGATGAATCTGAAGCTGGCATATTGGGTGCCGTTTCTAAATCATGATACAGCCGTGCTTCATGGTACTGAGAAACATGCTATCCAGAATAACTACCCTGTATTCTTTGCTGATGTTCAGAAAGTAAAGCGCGGACATTATTCGGCATCCATGGAGCTTTTGGTAGCAGATCCTTCGGTGACAAAGCAGGGAGAGATCACCCTTAAATTCATGCAGCGTCTTGAGCAACAGATCCGTGCCAGGCCTGAATATTGGTTATGGAGCCACCGGCGATGGAAGCACAGTAGGAAGGACGAGGGACGAGGGACGAAGGAAGAAGAAAGTCCCCTTCAGGGGATTTAGGGGTTTTAAAGGAGTCCTCCGTTCAGGTAAATCGCCATCTGTGCATCATAGAATTTATTGATGCTTTTAGATTTGTTGTTTCTCAGGTTGATAACCTCTCCTGATTGAAAATTCACCCGAATTATATCTCCGTTCTGCAGGTCCGTTTCATCAAGTACATCCGGATCATAGGTAAGTATGGGTAGGGCAGCATTTATGGCATTCCTTTCATAAATTGCGCCATAGGACTCAGCAAGGATGCACGATATCCCCAGTGAAAGGAAGCAATCAACTGCCTGTTGCCTCGAACTCCCTGCACCGAAATTCTTTTGTGTGATCACTATGTCGCCGGGTTTTGCCTTCGAAGCAAAGTCCTCATAGCCTTTGAGGTTGTCAAATGCATATTGACCCATTTCATTGATGTCGGTGATGGTCAGATAGCGGTTATGAAATATCATATCCGTATCGATGTCATCCTGTTTGATGATCCAGACGCGGCCTTCTACGGTGGTGCCATGGTGCCGTGGTGCCGTGGTGCCGTGGTGCTGTGGTGCTGTGGTGCCGTGGTGCTGTGGTGCTGTGGTGCCGTGGTGCCGTGGTGCCGTGGCGCCGTGATGCAGATTGCCACGAGCCGACTCAAACGTAGCCGGTTTCTCCGGAATCGCATCCGGTGTAGTGATGTAGCCGGCAACAGCCGACGCTGCCACAACAACCGGGGATGCCAGGTATACAAAGCCTTTGCCCTGTTTGCCCTCAAAGTTCCTGTTTCCCGTAGATATTGTCACCTCCCCGGGACCATTTTGGCCAACCTGTCCTGCAGCGCACCCGGCGCAACCGGCGTTGGAGACCATAGCTCCCGCCATTTTAAAGATCTGGATCAGTCCTTCATCCATCGCCTGGTTCCAGATCAGATCGGTAGCCGGAACGATCTTCAGGACAACCCCGGGAGCCACTTTTCTGTTTTTTAGAATCCCAGCCGCTTGCCGTAAATCTTCAATACGACCGTTCGTGCAACTTCCGATAAAACCTGAGTCGATCTTCTCTCCCTTCACCGAGTCTACAGAGGTATCGTCGTGGGGATGACCTGGTCTGGCCACCATTGGAATAAAAGAACTGATGTCGATATCGAAGCTTTTCGAATAGATGGCGTCCGGATCGGCTTGCATCGGTTCATATAGATTACCGGTTTTGACTTTCAACTCTTCGAGAAGGGCTAGGGTGGTTGGGAAAAGCACGATAATAGCTCCCATTTCAGTCCCCATGGATGAAATTGTGATCCGTTCGTCGAGGGTCAGTTTTTCCATCTCGTCTCCGTAAATCTCAACTGAGCATCCAAGAAGCTTGTTCGCTCCGAAAATAGAGAGCAGGTTCAGTATGATGTCTTTAGCAGTTACATTTTCCGGTCTTTTCCCATTGAGAATAATCCGAACTGATTCAGGCACCTTGAACCACACTTTCCCTTTTGCCCAGGCAGCCGCTATATCCTGGTCGCCCATACCTTGTCCGAATGAGCAAATTGCCCCCATAATGTTGGCATGCGAATCTGTTGATACAAATGTGCTTCCCGGCCATACAAGCCCACTGTCAATAGCCAGGTGAGTTCCCACTCCGGCATTCACGTCATATACCCTGATCCCTTTTTCGCGGGCAAACTGACGGCAAAACTGCTGGTTGGCGGCATATTTCTGGTCGGAACCTCCGGGATTGCAATCAAACGTGAAGATGGTTTTCGAAATATCTTCCACATCCAGACCGTGGTCAAGGAGATTCTTAACCACATTGGCACCTCCAAAATCTCGTGCCGCCCGGGTATCGATCAATACATCAACAATATCGCCAGGCTTCACGGTTTGCTGGTCTGAGTGACCTGCAAGTATCTTTTCAATAATAGTCATTTCAATCGCTCTTTAAACGGTTCAAACGTCATAAAGTCAGCATGGTGTACGATATATGCTTCCACAGTTCGTTTTACCATGTGTCCCTCTCCGGCATGTGTGGCTATGATGTGACATATCGCGGGCGGCACATCGCATTTTTCAGCCAAAGAAACGCCGGAAAAGGGATGACGCAGGTATTTTCCATATTTACCCTGGAAAGACTTTCCGTTCTCATCCAGTGCATACTCCAGCAATTTCCCGACATCTGCGAGAATTGCACCGGCGATCAGTACATCCATGTCGATCACCAATTCGTCACCGAAAAACTCAGTCATCTTGATGGCAGATTCACGGGCAACATGCACTACACAACGTTTATGTGCCATGAATGAGACCTTCATATCAGGACCGGCAAGTAATGTAAATGGGATGCGATCAAGGTCGGCCGGGGTAAGTACACTTTGCTCAAGTGCCAGTTCCCATGTTCTTGCTGTCTTTTCGCGCAGATCTTCATCGCTGATCCACATCAGCTCGGGCCAGAGGGTTAAAACTTCGTTTGTCATATCTTGTGAATTTTTGGTGACATGGTGACATGGTGACATGGTGAAAATTAAGATATTATTTCACCATTTCGCGATTTCACTATTTCACTATTTTTTTAATTACTGCGTCCGCCATCTGCTGTGTGGTAGCGGCACCTTTGTCAATTACATCCTGTTTTCCCGGGAGTTTCATCATATCATAGGTCATCACCTTACCCTCCTCCACAACATCGGCTACTGCCTGTTGAATCCGGTTTGAGATCTGTGATTCACCGATATGATCAAGCATCATACAAGCGGAAAGGATCATCGCGATGGGATTGACAATAGATGGATTCAGCTTCTCATACTTGGGAGCGGATCCATGGGTAGGCTCAAAAACAGCAATCTCAGGACCGATATTGGCACTGCAGGCAAAGCCCAACCCACCAATCAGACCGGCAAATCCATCAGATACGATGTCTCCGAACATATTCCCTGCAACAATTACATTGTATGTTTCCGGATTCTTCGTGAGCCACATCATCTGGGCATCAATGTTAGTGTTGTTGACATAAATATCGGGATACTCTGTTTTTGCAAGTTCTTGTGCAATTTTCAACATCATACCCGAGGTTTCACGGATCACATTGGGTTTTTCGCAAACAGTAACTGCATCAAACCCCTTTGACTTGGCATACTCAAATGCTGCACGAACGATACGGGTAGTATATTTCTTTGTAAAAATTCTCGTGGATACAGCCAATTCAGGACGAGGGCACCACTCAAAATTCTGTTTGAACTTCGGATGGGTCATCAGAGCGTCGTAGACCGGATCGGGTGGGTTGGTCCACTCAACACCACCATAAAGGCCTTCCGTGTTTTGACGAAAGATCATTGTGTCGACCTGAGGCTCCTCTATGGTGCCCCCGAACCCACGTCGGATGAAGTTTAACGGATTGCCTTTGAAGGTTTTACACGGTCGCATGCAGATGTCGAGGTCATACCGTTGACGCATACTGACAATGGGACTGTAGTATACATACCCTTTGTCTCTCAACTCCGGAGCCAGTTCGGAAGCCGCTTTATCTTTGGGTTTCGAAGTGATTGCGCCAAAGAGGCCGATCTTGTGCTCTTCGAGGAGTTTGAGCGTACGATCCGGGAGAGGATTTCCTTCTGTGCACCAGAACTCCCAGCCGATATCTCCATGAACATAATCGGCATCGAAACCGGCAGCATCAAGTACTCGGATCGCCTCATCCAGGACAACTTTTCCGATGCCGTCTCCAGGCATGGCAACAATGGTTCGTTTAGACATATAACAACATTTTTATGTGAATAAATTAACTATTAGGGTTGGCAAATATACAACGAGTAGAATTTACCACAAAAGGATTTCAACAAAATCGGATTTTGTATCTTTGTCGCGAATGAAAACTCATCTGAACAACCCTGTTTTTGAAGTAATTTCTGCCGTTTCTGAGACACTTGGCCAACCGGCATTTGTAATAGGCGGTTTTGTCAGGGATCTTTTGCTGAAACGGGATCATAAACAGGATATTGATATAGTTGTTTTGGGAAGCGGTATTGACTTTGCCCATTCAGTGGCTGCCAGACTTAAAGGAGAAATCCCTGTCAAGTTTTTCAAAAACTTCGGTACAGCAATGATCAATTTTAAAGGATGGAAGGTTGAATTTGTTGGAGCCCGTAAGGAGTCATATCGCAGTAATTCGCGGAAGCCTGTGGTGGAGGATGGTACACTTGAAGATGACCAGAACCGCAGGGATTTTACCATCAATGCTATGGCATTGGATCTGCGTCCCGCCTCCTTTGCCAATCTGGTCGATCCGTTTAATGGGATTGAAGATCTGGAACAGAAACTGATTCGCACCCCCCTCGACCCGGATATTACGTTTTCCGATGACCCGCTCAGGATGATGCGGGCAATCCGGTTTGCCACACAACTTGATTTTTCTATTGATCCGATCTGTTACAAGGCCATTTCCAGAAATGCATCCAGGTTGGAGATTGTCTCCCCTGAACGGATTACGGATGAACTTAACATGATTGTTGCGGCAGCAAAACCTTCTCGTGGTTTTATAATGCTTGAGGAGACCGGAATATTGAACCTGATCTTCCCGGAGATGGTGGAACTGAAGGGGTCGGAAATTATTGACGGCCGTGGTCACAAAGATAATTTTTTCCATACCCTTGCAGTTCTGGATAATGTGGCCAGGGTGTCAGATAACCTGTGGCTCAGATGGGCAGCCATTCTACATGATATAGCGAAGCCGCTAACGAGGAAATTTATCCAGGGAGTGGGGTGGACTTTTCATGCCCATGATTTCAAAGGAGCAAAGATGCTGCCCGGTATCTTCAGGAGGCTCAGGCTTCCATTGAATGAGAAGATGAAATATGTGGAAAAACTGGTATTGCTGCACCTGAGGCCGATAGCTCTGGCAGAAGATATCGTGACTGATTCTGCCATCCGAAGATTGCTGATGGATGCGGGTGACGATATTGACGACTTGATGTGTTTGTGTGAAGCAGATATCACCTCCAAAAATCCTCAGAAGGTTAAACGATACCTGGAGAATTTTGTGATTGTGCGCCAGAAATTAAAGGAAATTGAAGAGAAAGACAGGCTTCGGAACTGGCAACCTCCTGTTAGCGGAGAACTTATCATGAAAACGTTTGGTATCGAACCCTCAAAAAATGTTGGAATCATCAAAGATGCTATCAGGGAAGCGATTCTCGATGGTGTGATTCCCAACGAATTCAATGCTGCCTTTGAGTTTATGATCCGTGAAGGAGAAAATATTGGATTGAAACGTGTTTATGAATAATCGTTATCTTTGACCAACAAATAGAGAGGTAGGGAATGTTAATTTATCGCTTTAAAATCACATCTGAGGACCATGATGAATTTGCCAGGGAGATATGTATCCAGCCCGGACAGAAGTTTATTGACTTTTACCATTGTATCATCGAGTCAGCCGAATTAATCCCGGCTGAACAGGCATCTTTTTTTCTGACAGATAAAAAGTATAAGAAGGATAGGGAGATCAGCCTTAATCAAATAGAAAAACATATTAAACGGTATGACCCGGAGTTGGATGAGATGATTCCGGTAGTACTTATTCCCAAACTGATGAAGGTCACAAAACTTAATGCCGTCATCGAAGATCCTCATCAACGCATGTTGTTTGAGTATCATGGCAAGGAGTACTTTACCTTCCTTATAGAACTAATTAAAATAGTGAAGACCGATGATAATGACTTATACCCGAAGTGTGTTAAATGGGTGGGGGAGCTTCCGAAGAAAATGGAGCCGCTGATCATCGAAGATAAAAAGGAAAAAGAACACAAAGAGTCAGATCTGATTGCCAGTGTGATTCCCGATCTGGACCTTCTGTCTAAACTTAATGCCATTGAGGAAGATGAAGCTGAACTGGCCGACATTGAAAAGAACCTGGGTGAACTCCTGTTTGGAGATACCAAAAAGCAGAACGATGCAGCGCCGATTGGAGTAAAACTAAAGAAAAAATCACCTCCGCCACTTGATGAAAGTGTAAGTATTTTTGAAGATGAAGAGGAGGGAAAAGTTGATGAAGATGAGGCGGAGGACTTGAGTGATGGAATGGAACACCTGGAAGATTACGACAATATAGAAAATATCGAGATAAAATACGCCAAATTCAGCGACGATACTGACGATGAGTGATGCGTTGCCATCTCTGATCGTTATTACGGGTCCTACCGGAATCGGGAAAACCCGCCTGGCTATTGATCTGGCCAAAACCTACTCAACCGAAATTATTTCATGCGATTCTAGACAATTTTACCGGGAATTGAATATTGGTGTAGCACCTCCTTCTGTGGAAGAGATGGAAACTGTTCCTCACCACATGGTTGGTTTTCTTTCTGTCAGAGATACTTACAATGCTCATAGGTTTGAAAACGATGTTCTTGGACTTTGCCGGAAACTTTTTCAATTGTCAAACCGGGTCATCATGGCTGGAGGCTCAGGGCTATATATCCATGCAGTTACACATGGAATTGACGACCTCCCGGATCCTGATCCGGCTTTGCGGCTTCAGTTGAAAGAAAAGCTGCGAACCGAAGGGATAGAATCATTACAGCTTCAGCTAAAATCCGTTGATCCAGTGTATTACCTTGAAGTTGATACGAAAAATCCGAATCGGTTGTTACGCGCTCTGGAAGTAAGCATTACAGCGGGTCAACCATTCTCATCTCTTCGTACAAAGCAATCGGTAACTCGTCCTTTCCAGGCAATCATGATAGGGTTGATGACTACAAGGGAAGATCTTTATCAACGAATCAATCAGCGTGTTGATCAGATGATGGAAGATGGATTGCTTGATGAAGTGAGGTCGTTGTATGCCTATAAAGAGTTCAATGCCCTTAATACGGTAGGTTACAAAGAGCTGTTCTCATTCCTGGATGGAACATACTCCCTGGCTGATGCAGTGGAGAAGATAAAGACGAATACCCGCAGATACGCTAAAAGACAACTGACATGGCTGAAAAAGGATCCCGGAATCCGTTGGTTTGATCCGGCAGATTTGGATGCGATTCAGGAATATATAAAGGGTCGGGAGGTCATGCGTAGGGATGGGGGTGACGAAGAGACAAAGGCATGAAGGCATGAAGGCATGAAAATCGAATTAACAAATTGCCGACTGCCTCACAAACTCACAAACTCACAAACTCGCCAGTTCGCCAGTTCACCAGTTCGCCATCTATAAATGGTATTCCACCAGCCCTTCAACAGGTGTTCTGAGGATCCTGGAAATGGTCAGTCTTTTCGCAGTGGCAGCCTCGTGAAGGATTTCCTGATAAAAATAGGCAATGGATCCAATAAAGCCTGTCTGATAAGAGGCATAATTGTCATACTTTTCAACATGAGCTTCAATGAACTCAATAAAAGAGGAATAGATCAGATCATGGATATATGGATCCTTAATGTGATCGTTCAGAAAGGGGCTGAATGACGCGAGGAACCTGTTTGGAAAAGGCTTGTTGTAAAGTGCGGTGAGAATCTCTTCCAATGATAAATTATAGGTCTCATCGAATAAGGCTTTTATCTTTTCCGGGAGTTTATTCTTTAAATATCTTTCCACTAGCTTTTTCCCGAGGTTGGATCCGGCGCCCTCATCACCAAAAAGATATCCAAGAGATGGGATCTTACTGAAAACCTCTGTCCCATCGTAGAAGCAGGAGTTGCAACCGGTTCCAAGGATACAGGCAATCCCCTCCCCGTTGCCGAATAGAGCACGGGCAGCTCCCTGGATATCATGAAAGATCTCGATTTGTGCCTCTCTGAAAAAGTGTTTCAGCTGCTCACTGATCAGGCTGTTTTTTTTTTCTGTTGAACACCCGGCTCCGTAAAAATAAATATGCGTGATGTCGTTGCAAACAAGGTTATGTACAAGTTCATCGTGGATAATCTCCCGCATAAGCTCCGGTGATGTGAAGTAGGGGTTTAATCCCTGAGTTTGAATAACTTTCTCTTTTTTGTCATGTTGAACAAGTGCCCAGAAAGTCTTTGTGGAGCCGGAATCTGCAATAAGCCTCATACTACATCGGTGGCTTAACATTCAGGACAATCCAATACTCCCCGATCTCTTTTATTGTATGGAGGAACCCCTCAAAAGAAACCGGTTTCACAAGGTAGCTGTTAGCGCCCAGATCATATGAAATGGCCCTGTCACCTTCCTCTTTGGAGGAGGTTAAAATGATAACAGGTATCCGTTTTAGTTTTTCAGCTCCCTTGACCTGTTTCAATACCTCGAACCCATCGATGCCTGGCATCTTAAGGTCGAGAAGAATCAGGTCGGGGAGAGGGTGTTCTTTCCTGTCGGAAAAATTTCCATTGCCGAACAGGTAATCGATTGCCTCTTCACCGGTTGTGGCAACACGGAT
>ERZ889078.599-NODE-599-length-32565-cov-9.935897_pt1 | contig 32565 bp, 19 predicted proteins | sample MGYA00521266_ERZ889078 | MGnify/ENA primary metagenome ERZ889078 (study PRJEB32303, sample SAMEA104408618) | aquatic metagenome | biome: Brackish water; feature: Pelagic; material: water | place: Baltic Sea | collected 2014-06-16T06:34:00 | depth 76,534 m ...
GCCTTTGGCGGCCAGACCGTATCGGCGTACGCCCGCCACAAAGGCAACCCCAGGGACTGGTGTGAAGACTGCCCGTACCAGTTTGTGATTCGATTCAACAAGCCGAACAAGAAGGCGCGCTTCCTCGGTCTGCGGCGCTTGAATCTGGAAGGAGAGCGGCACGGCGCCCTGGTTCGCAACAACGCGGCCATGTGGGTGATGCGCCGGATGGGCATCGCGGCGCCGCGCACCAATTGGCTGAAGCTGACCCTCAACGGCGCGGCCTACGCCATCTACGAGAACATCGAAGCCGTTGATAAGGAGTTCCTCACGAACCACTTCGCCGACGCCAACGCCAACCTCTACAAGCACCTGCTCACGAGCGAACTCAAGACCAACGAGAAGACAGGAGACACCACCGCGCTCACCGCGCTTCACGATCTGTTCGAGGAGAGCGACAAGGTGCTCTTCGCCAAGCTCGGCGGCGTGGCCAACGTGCGGCAGTGGGTCAAGTTGGCCGCAGCGGAAGCCACCCTTCCAGCCAGCGACAACTTTTGGACGAGCAACTACAACCTCTACATCTACGACGATCCGCACAGCGGCTGGACCATCATCCCTTGGGATCTGGACGACGTGATGTATGACAAGGCCAACTGGGACGCCAGCCTCGTAGACGGCCAAGTGGAGCTCGGGGATTGGTGGGCGCGCATGCTTCACAACCCGACGTGGTGGGCGTGGTTCCTGCAGGACGTCAAGCACACGTTGAACACCGCTTACAAGGACCTCCCCGCGCAGATTGACATCTGGTGTTGCGGGCTCCGAGATGAAGTCGCGGCCTTGTCGGATTCGCCCGTCGCCCAGTTCAGTAGCCGAGCGTCGTTCGATTCGAGCTGCCGCGAGCTGAAAGCCCACATCACCTGCCGCATCAAGTACCTCAACGACGTGTTGGCGGGCGGCAGCGGCGCCGTGGAGTGCGACCCAACAGCCATGGCAAAGAGCGGGGCCATGGCGCTTGACTGCAAATAGCGGGCGGCCGACGTCGGCACCGCGGCGCTCTTCATGACCCATCCCCGCAGCCGCTGGTAGTCACACCGCTGGTAGTCACGAGGCACAGACACGCCCGGAAAGACGGCGTTTCAGCTAGCCCCCAGACCGAATCGTCGAGGGTACTCCGCCCGTCACCGCCTGGCTGAAGGCCTCTAGGCAGCGTCGCGGTCGGCACTCGGCGTCTGCCTACCGCGCGCAAGACTCGCCCTACGGGCATGTCGCGTTCGCTTGCACCACCTCGTCCACGCGGTCCCACACTTTGTGCTCGCAGGCGCGGTCGTGGCGCGGCTCAAGCGCTGGCCGTGTCCGCTGGCGGCCCCTCTGATGGCAGCTGTTTGACGAGCCGTTTGAGCGCGACCGACCGAAAACTCTCATCGATCCATTCTTGCAGCAGCGCGCTGGGAACGTCGGCGGGATCGAGGTCGAAACTCACCCAGCCATGACGGCCGAGGCCGTAGCCGGTTGGCGTCGTGAAGGGGAGCTGCAGCGCCTCGGCAGCGGTGATCGAGAGCTTGACAGAGCCCGTGAGTCGCTTGCCGCCTTTGCTGAGAAAGAGAAACGCCTTCTTGCCAGCCACCTTCACGGCGAAGTGACCCCACGGGAGATCGATGTGGCTCTCGGGGTAGCGCGTGGCGAAGTCCAGCAGGGCCTGCTCGGCCGGTGTCGCTGGGGCGTCGTTTACCTCGGTCATCGGCGCTCCTCCTGTCGTGCGCGCTGGCCGACAACGCGGGGTGACCGAGCGCGGTCGCAGCGTGCGTTGTCGCGTCCAGCATACCCAACAGGAACGGGCTCAGGTAGCTTCGGTCAGAACGAGCGGTGTCGCACAGGCTGTGTCGCCCCGGAGGTGTCGCATGGAAGCGTGGTTCATTGAGGCCGAGGACACAGTGGAGTGGGTTCAGGCCGGCGCCAAGCTGATCGACGTGCGCTCGGCTGGGGAGTTCGCCGCGGGCGCGATCCCAGGCGCCATCCATGTGCCGTTGGCGTTGGTGCCGACGCAGATCCTGGACCACGTCGGGCCGGACGACACGGTCATCTGCTACTGCCTGTCGGGTGCGCTGGCCGACCGCGCCGCGGCCTGGCTGCGCGAAAACGGCGTAGAAGCGGCCTACAACGGCGGCGGGGTCTATTCGTTGCTGGAGGTGTGGGCGGCGCTGGAGACCTAGGCGCCTCACGTCGACGTGACCGCGACCGCTCGACCCACCCGGGTCACGTCGCCCACTGCGTCCACAGACACCGCGCTAGTTCACTGCGCCGCGCGATCGCGTCGTCGAAGCCGGATGCGGTGGTAGCGCTAGCGCCCGACGTCGCCGCTGACTTGCTCGCACAGGGTGAGACGGCGCAGCGAACACTGACGGCATGGCTTGATGCGCTCCGCGGCCAGGTCCAGGTGGTCCGCGGCGACGAGCGTTCTCGCGTGGGAACGCGTCTACCGCGGCGAATAACGTTCTCACGTGGGAACCCGTCGCGTGTTTCAAGAGCCAAACATGGCGTCGCTGAGCCGACGACAACCTGGCGATCACAACCTACCAAAGCGGGCGCCCAGAGCAGACCGGCCGCTGGCGAGCCGGCGCTAGCTTGTAGCGTGGCGCTTGGGCGCTCGTCACAACTGCCCCTTTCGCTCAAGCCGATTTTCCCCGTCCCGCCACCCCAAAATCAGAAAAACACGGCAAGCCCGCAACCATGGGCTCTAAGCCGCTACGCTACCTCAGTCATCGCGCCACGAGCGGCGCGGCGCAGGACGGGGCCACCAGCTGTTGAGCTGATGCTTCTCCCCCCCCCCGGCATGGGCCACGACCAAGCGCTCGAGTTGCTTCCCAGCATCGCCCTATCCTCCTTGCCTTCACCTCGTTAGCGACGGATGATTCCTGGAGGAGGTAACCCGCTATGGCACGAGAACTACTTCGACACGCCGTCGCAGGCCGTATGTCTATGGGCCTAGTCGGCGCGCTCCTCATCTCGTGCATGCCCTCGGGTGGAGAGATTGAGCCGCCGGCGGCGCTGCTGGGGATTTGGTGCGGCAGCCATCACAAAGGCATCGAGCTGCGCGTCATCACCGCCGACAGCATGCAGCCGGCGCTTGTGGGTAAAGGGCTGGCGTACGAAGAGCTGTATAAACAGCACGGAAAATCGACTGTGTTTCAGCGGGGCGGGACTGTCCGGTACTTCACGCTGTCCGAGCCAACACACGGCGAAGAGTCGTTCCTCGTAGTCGATGACCTGGCCTACTACGACGGCTCGACCGACGGGCTGGGGCCGCTGCAATACGCGATCGATGAGCTCAGCGATGAAAAGTTGAGCTTGCGCGCCAGCGCCGAGACGGTCACAGACTGGACACGAATTCAGGCCTTGCCAGCGCTCGACGCGACCACCTGCACTGGCCCGGGTGCCGGCGGCAACATCAAGCCCGCGGACACGTTCGCCGCGGCGCGAATTGTTCTTGGCGCCTCGACTACCCTCGCTGACGAAAAGCAGTACCCACTGGCGGTCGCGAGCGCGGGCGGCGCGCTGTTTGCCGCTGCTTGGGCCGACGCAACGAACAACCTCAGCGTCGCGGTGTATCCGAACGCAAAGTCCGCAAGGTGGACCAAGACCATCCCGACGTTCGACACCCTCTCGGCACCCACGGCGCTGGCCGTCGGAGCCGACGGCAGCGTCATCTTGGGATTTCCGTACCGCAAGGCGATGTCGATCGACGGTCAGCAGCTGGACGCCTGGGGCGGCAACGGCCCCAACGCGTTCAGCCGCAGCGTGGCCGTCGCCAGCTTCGCCGGCAGCACCGGCAAGGCGGCTTGGTTACGGCACATCGGCGGGCCCAAAGGTGACGATGATGTAGGCGGCGTCGAGCTTGCGGCGGACGGCACCGCGTTCGTCGCCGCAGTCGTGCGCGGGTCCCCCGTCTACGTGGCGCCGTCCACAAACAACGCAAAGACCTATGACGCCAAAGCCCTCTTCACCCGCCTTGGCGCAACAGGAAGCCCGACCGCCGTCCTACGCTTCTCTCACGACCCCGCCAATTTGCAGCAGGCCATCCACGACACGGCTAGCGACGGCTCTGGCGACGTGCGGGTACTCGTCAGCGCGAACGTCGCAGAGAACACGCCCACCGCCACCTGCCAGGGCGTCTGTTTGCGCGTGCAGCGGCCCAACCTCGACCTGAAGTGGGGCCGAGTCCTCGATTCGCAACCCCGCCCGAGCGGCCGTGTCGCGCTGTGGGCGAACGGTGACGCGTTAGTGGCCATCGGTGGTGGCACCGGCGGCGGGTTGCGGCTGGCGCGGTTGGCTGAAGGTTCCGGGGAGCTGACGTGGCAAAACCTCACGCCGGGCAACCAGTGGGTGACAGCGGCGGGTGTGCTCGACGAGAAGCTGGCGGTGATCGCCGGCTACACGGTGGACGGCACGAAATTGAGCGGCTGGATTGAGGCGTGGAGCGAAGCTGGCAAAGCTGCGTGGCGCGTCGATCTGGGTACCGTAACAGACGGGTACACCGTGACAGCGCTAGCGCCGTGGTCGGCGGGCAAACTCCTGATGATGGGGCGCAACACCGCGACGCGGATCGGCGGTGCAGCGCTGCCGTCCGGGGTCTTTGTCGCGCAGGTCTCCTTCGAGGTGCTGCCATGACCGGTGCATTGCGGGGCTGTTGGGCGAGCCGTCCCTGCGCCGTCGCTGCTGTGCTGATGTCGCTTGTTGTCGGCGTCGGTGTCGCGGCGCCGCAGTCGGCGCGGGCCGCCGACTTCACGCTGGGTTTGGAGTACGCGCAGGAGTGGCATCACGGCGTCATCGGCCGGCGACGCGTCGCCAACACCTTCACGGGGGACGGCGGCGTCATCGACGTGAACGCCCGAATGCATCGCATCTCGATCGTCGACACGACCGGTTTCTTGCTCGCAGGCCTCGGCGGCGGCGCGTCGAAGTACACCGCCAAGCGCAAGGCGATCCGCAAGTGGGCCAGCGACGGCGCGCACTCCGGCGACACAATCAGCTACAGCTACTCGATGCCCGCCGTCGTCCCCGGGGTCATCACACGCCTCTCGTTCGCGTGGGGGGCGGATGCACCGCAGCTGCAATTTCGCCAATACGCCCTGTCGACTGAGTTGGAGAAGACCGATCAGGACATGTGGTCGCTCGAGGTGCTGATCGAGTACACCTCGATCTCGTTGCTTCCCAAAGACCGACTGTTCTTCATGTTCACCGGCGACGTCTGGTGGAAGACGATCGCGGTGCGTGGCACCGACCCAACCGCCAAGAAAGACGCCAACGAGATCGTAGTTGGCGAGTCGTTCCTGGGGTTGGTTCTAAACGCTGAGATCGGCTCGGTTGTGTTGCCGTGGCTGCGAGTGATTGGGTACGCGGGCTGGGACCCGCTGATCGGCGGGTTTGCGCTGCTGCAGGACCCGTCCAACGCGCCGGCGCACAATTGGCAATACGGGGTCAAAGCGGACATCGCGATTGGGCCGTGGGTGCAAGTCGCCGCGAATTACAGCACTTTCAGCGGCGGCCTACGCTCGGGCGACAATGCCCGACACTACATCGCGCGCATGTTGCAGCTGCGCGCTGGTGTGTACTTCTAGGGCGAAAAGTGCGCCCGAGCCACCCGACCCGGATGCAGCCCAGGTGGCCCGCGCGGCCGACGAGCTGAACTTCGCCCGCCTCCACGGCGGCATCGAGTCGGCGAAGCAACGTGCTGCGGAACAGATCTCGGATGAGGGCAACCGGAAACAAAATGGCGCGCAACGGTCCACGCAGACAGCTGCTCATCCGTCCCGCGACACGCCTAGTCCGAGACCAGACGCCGCCCCTACCGGGACCACCGTCACCGCTTCCGCGCGAACATCGCGATGCCATACACACCCGCGTGCCGGCTGCCGCGCATCTTCCAGCCCGTGACCTTCAGCGCCTTGAAGAGCATCGACGTCGGCGGGTAGGGGCGCCCCTTGCGCAGCGCGACCACCACGAACAGCCGGTCGATCCCCGCGCGCGCCAGCTCCGCCGAGAGCGCGGTCGCTTCGTCTGCCAGCTCAGGATCGGCACGCGCCGCCGTGTCCAGCCAACACGGATGCGACGCCTGCGCAGCTGGGAAATAGCGCGTAATGCCCGGAAATTCGGACTGACGGAGCTGCCATGCGGTCGGCGGGCCGGTCAACCGAGTGACGATGACGGCGCTGGTCGGGGTGGCTGAGCGGGTGATCGACATGGTCACCAGCGTGAATGGCTGCACGGTGCGCAGACCCAAGTACTGCGGCAGATAGGCGCTCGAAAGGACGACGACCGTGAGCCCCACCAGCCAACCTGCGACCTGATCTCGGCGCTTCAATCGCGCAGCCAGCAGGCGAAACATGTGCCACCAGCCCACAGCGGCGAGCACATGCACCGGCGCCATGGCGGCGAGCTCGTAACGCCCCGGAAGGTAGAGCGGTCGCCAGATCGAGAGCACGAGCGGCGCTCCGGCTGAGAGCAAGGCCAAGCCGGCCAGGGCGCGCCGAATCCTCCGGCGTTCTGGCGCCAGCGGCCAGAGCGTGCCAAGCAGCGCGCCGCCACCCATGAAACCAAGGCCCAGGGCGTGCATCAGCTCGCCGACGCGCACCATCCCCGCGTGGCCGAGGTAGACCGGCAGCTGGGTGCCGAGCGCCATGGCCTCAAGGCTCGCGACCGACGCGTCGACTATCCCGGTCATGGGGCGTAGCCAGGACGTACCGCCCGCACCGCGCTGGAGTTGACCGATGACCAGCCAAATCCCGGGCAGCATGGCGGCCAGCAACACCGCCGAGGCGATCGCCGCCCCACGCACCGCGCTGGGTGCGCCACGGTTGGGCGGGTCCGCCAGCGCTTGGTTCACGCGCCGGCGCCGGTTCACCTCGTCGCCAAGCGCCAACATGAGCGGCAGCGGCAGCAGAAACAGGGCGAAATAGTGGGTCAGACTCGCAGCCAACCCCAGCGTGGCGATGAGCAGCAGGCCGCGCCGCCCGCCGGTCGTCAGGTAGCGTTCCACGCTCAGCGCCAAGCCCAGGCTCAGCACCGCGAGCAGGCCGTAGCCGCGGGCTTCGACGCTGTAGTGGATGGCGAGCGGGGACACCGCGGCGATGAGGCCAGCCAGCCGCGCTGGCCAGCGACCTGCCAACCTGCGAGCGGCCTCCGCCGTCGTCGCCACCAGCGCGAGACCGGCGAAGAGCGACGGCAATCGCACCGGGCCGATCGAGTCGCCGAGCAGGTGGATGAAGCCCGACAGCAGCAGGAAGTAGAGCGGCGGGTGCGGGCTAGCGTCGCTTGTGGTCAGCGTGTGCAGCAAGGCGGCGGGACCCTGCCGGGCTAGCTCGATGGAGCAGGCTTCGTCGAGCCACGGCTCTGTTACCGCGATCTTCAGGGCGCGCAGGGCGAGCGCGACGACCAGCAGCAGCAGCACCTCGGTGCGCCACGGCAGCGGCGCTGCCGGGGCCGCGGTCGTCGGCGTCTCGGGCGAGGGTGATGATGGCAGTGGGGCGTCGCTCACCGTTTGAGTGTGACGCAAGCCCCCGCCTGCGCCCACCCCTGAGCCGAGATTTCCGCGGTCTCAGCCGGGCGTCGTGTCATTGGCAGTGGCCGCGCCACCACACCACCAGCTGCCACAGCGCGAAGAGGGTCTTGCGGTGGTCGGCGCGGCCGCTGAGATGGCCTTGCACCAGCTTCGACACGGCGGCCGGCCGCAGCCCCGGCACCTGCGCCACGCTCTCTGCGCGCAGGTCGTGCTGGAGCCGGCGCGCCATGGGGCCACGCAACCAGGCGCTCAGCGGCACGCCGAAGCCTTTTTTCGGGCGCGTGGCCACGTGTTTGGGCAGGTGTCGCGCTGCCAGGGCGCGCGGCACCCGCTTGCCGCGGCCACGCCTCAGCAGCAGCGCGGGAGGCAGCGCCGCGGCGAGGCTGAGCACGTCGCGGTCTAGCCACGGCGCGCGCACCTCCACGCCGTGGGCCATCGAGGCGCGGTCGACCTTCTGCAGCACGCCCTCGGCGAGGTAGGTGCGCGCGAGCAGCGCACGTTCGGCGTCCAGCGGGATGTCGTGCAGGCTGCGCAGGGCCGCGGCCACGTCTTGCATCACGGTGACGGGTGGGCCCCAACCGACGACGTCGTCCCATGGCGCGGGGGTGACGGGGTCGGCGTCGTGCACGCTTGTGAGCTGATCGGGCGGCAACCCACCGATCCAGGTGAGCCCGCGCAGGGCCGCTGGCCCAGCGAGCCCGTCGAGGAAGCGGCGCGCCTTCTCGGTCGCGGCGAGGTTGCGCTCGGACGGCGGCAGCTGGCGACCCAAGCGCGCCGCGCCGCGCAGCAGGCCTGGCGGCAGTCGACCGAGGGCTGCGGCGAGGCCATGCACGGTGAACGTGGGGTAGCCGAGCCAGGCTTCGTCGCCGCCGTCCCCGCCAAGGGCGACCTTCAGGCCGGATTTGGCGCATAGATGCTGGGTGACGAGGCGGGAAGGATCGGCCAGGGGTTCGTCGGCGGCGTCGAGCAGCGCGGCCAACGTCGTCAACGCGTCGGTCGACGAGAAGGGGATCTCACGGTGGTCTGTTCCGAGGTGGTCGGCGACCTCGCGGGCGTACGCTGACTCGTCGAAGGAGGGGTCGTCGAATCGAATCGACAGGGTCTCCAGCGGCAGGGCCTCCAGCGGCACCCCACGCGCCTCGCGCGCCGTCTTCACGGCCTGCGCGGCGTAGTGAGCTACGAGTGAGCTGTCGACGCCGCCTGATAGAAAGATCCCGATCGGCACATCGCTCACCAGCCGGCGCCGCACCGCGCGTTCGAGTCGGGCGTCGAGCGCATCGACAGCGTCGTCGAACCGCCACGGGCGCGATCGTTCAGCGGGCTCAGCCCGGAACGCGAGCGCGTCGGCCGAACACGCGGCGATGGCTTGGATCGTCGTCGTCTGCAACCCCAATCGCCCGAATTCGTCGGCGTTCAGCGTCCAGATCGCGCCGGGCGGTAGCTTGTAGACGCCACGGAGAAGGCTGCCGGGTGCGGGCACGTAGTCGAGCCACAGCAGCGCGTCCACACCGCGTGGGTCAAGCTCTGGGCGCAGACTCGGGTGCGCCAGCAACGCGCCGATCTCGGAGCCCCACAGCGCCGTGCGCCCGTCGTCCACTAGCGCCACGTAGAGCGGCTTCTGCCCCGAACCGTCGCGCGCCAGGGTCAGCGTGCCCCGCTTCGGTCGCCACACCACCGCGGCGAACATGCCCTCGAGCCGCGGCCACACGGCGTCGCCCCACACCGCTGCGCCGTGGGCGAGCAGCTCTGCGTCGCAGCGGCTACGCAAGTCACATCCGGCGTCGCGGAGGGCCGCAGCCAGGCGGGTTTCGTCGTAGAGCTCGCCATTGAGCGTGGCGACCACCCGCTCGGCGGGCGTGGCGACGCGGCCACCCGCCATCGGCTGCGCGCCGTGCTGCAGGTCTCGGATCGCTAGGCGCGTGAACCCCAGCGCGACGCCGGTCTGGCGGCCTCTTCGCGGCCCGTCGAGGTGCGCGCCACGACCATCCGGGCCGCGGTGTCGGAGGGCGGACTGCATGGCCGCGAGCGCCCGCGCTTGGTCGGGCTCGAAGCGCTCCGGCAGCGTGCTGAACCAGCCGGTGAGTCCACACATCAGGTCACCCGTGGCTGGCGATTTGGTCGCGGAAGCCCGGTGGCGGTCGTGGAGCTGGGCGGTGGCCCGTGAGTGGCGGAAGTCATGGCACCCAAGTGTGGTTGTGCTGCGAGCCGGCCGGGCGCGCGGCGCTCGCTCCGGGTGCGCGTCGGAGGTGTAGCATACGCCGGGTTAGGGTGAGGTTGTCACGCCGTTACGCGTGCCGAACCAGGTCGCGTCCAGGTGGTGCCCGATCGCCGTGACGTTGGCTGCGGGGCTGGGTTCTTCCGCTTCCTCGCTGGACTCGGCGGCGTGGGCTGGGCGCAGAACCCCCGATTTCTCGGCCAGCGCGACGCGCAGGGCGCCCTCCATGGTCGCCGCCCACAACGCGCCGCCCTGCACATGGAGGCCACCCAGGTTGATGTGCACGCCGCCGCACGGTGTCGCTTCGAAGGTCGCCGCAGCCATCGCCGGAGACGTTGTCGCGGCGCTGACGGGGTCGAGCCGGATCACCCCGCCGCGATAGGTGCCGACAAAGACGCTGCGACCGTCGGTGGCCAGCGCCGTGACCCAGTCGTCGCGCAGGTGGCCAGTGGCGACGCTGAAGCGCTGCACGTCAGTCTTGGTCCAGCGGTAGACCCCCCAGCTGCTCGCTAGCCAGATGGCGCCGTCATCGGTGCGGGTGAGATCCCACACCGCGCGCACCGGCAGCCCCTGTTTGGCGCCGAGCGGGGTCACGTCGCCGTTGCGGCCCATCAGCGCCGCGCCGTGGGCGGTCCCCACGATCGCGCTGATCGTGCTGGCCGCGTCATCGCGCCGCGGCGACACCCACACGCTGTGGACATCGCTGGCCGGGAGACCATCGGCCACGCCGTAAGATCGCGCGCGCCCCTCGGCGTCGATGCGCGACAGCCCGCGGGCGGTCGCTACCCACAGCGTGCCGTCAGGCCCCGCGGCGAGGCGGTTGATGCGTCGGTCGATCGGCGCGTCGGTGTCGTTTGTGCGGTGCTGGTCTCCGCTGGTTGGCAACCGTCGCCAAGCGCCGCCTAGTTGGCGCAGCCACAGCCCATCGGTGAGCGTGCCGGCCACGAGGCCGCCGCGCCAGCTTGTGAGCGCGGTGATGTCGCGTCCCACCGGCGGCACGTGCACGTCGCGCAGGTCACCGACGAGGCTCGCCCGCGGCAGCACGTCCAACCGCCCAGCCCCCATGGCGACCACGGCGCCGGACTTGGCGAGCGTGAGCACCGCGCTGCGTTGATTGAGCGCCCTATCGATGGCGAAGAGCTCGATCCGCAGGGGCCACGTCGGGCGTTGCAGCGGCCGCCAATGACCAACAAAAACCCCCAAACGAAGGGCTTTCAGCGCCACAACTTGACCGTCTGGCAGCCGCACCTCGACCCCGCGCGCGTCACGGGCTGCCAGGGGTGCCAGCTGCCTGGCGCGGAGGATGAACACGCCACGGCGGCGCGGGTGGCGGCGCACGCTCAGGCGCAGCGACGGCGCGGTCGTGTCGATGGTGAGCCAGAGCTGCTGCTGGGTCACGGCCCCGCTCTGTTGCACCACGGTCACCATCAGTGGGTAGCGGCCCTCCGGCACGGCCAAATCGACGAGAAAGCGGGCCACCCACGCTGCCGGGCCGTGGTCGCTGGCGGGCTCCCACTGCGCGTGCAGCACCTCGCCCCATGGCAAGGTGACCGTGACGCTGCGCGCGTCGCGTGGCGCCGGTATGCGCACCTCGGGATCCCCAGGCTGGATGCGGTCGGGACTCACGGTCGGCCCGCTCGCCAAGGACTCTAGGTCGGCGCCGCTGACCGTTGGTCCGCCCGGATTCTCGGCCTGTTGGCGCCGTCGATGTGCGCGCTGTGCGCGTTGTGCGCTCGCCCGCTCGATGCCGTGGCGGGCGTACGCTTCTTCACTCTCCAACACCAGCAGCGCCGTGTGTTTACTGAGCACACCGTAGCCACGACTCACGGCGACCACGGCCTCCGCGGGGGCGCCAGCGGTCTGGAGCGCGGCCACCGCGGCGGCGCCAAAGCGCTGCCGCAGCCCCGTCGCCGGCCGTGGCGTCGCGAGCGGCACCATCAGCGGCACCATGAGTGGTGTAGCCCGGCCGGCCACCGAGACGGCGATGGCCTCCGGCAGCGGCTCACCGGCCGCGACCTCAAGCACAACCCACGGCCGCTGGCCCTCAAACACCGTGCCAAGCTGCGCCGGCCGCACTGCGGCGGCCCCGAACGTCGTCGCCTCGCTGAGCGGACCGCCGCGCAGCGCGCCCACCGCGGCGAGGCGCACGTCACGCCACCGCCCTTGGCTTGGCGCCGAGGCTACCGTGCGTCCGAGCGTCTCAGCGTCCTGCGCGCTGCGCGGCACAAAAACCCGGCCAGCGCTGGCGCGGGCGAGCGCCGTGAGCGTGTCCATCGCCGTGGAGCGCCCCACCGCTGCGCAGAAGACGGGGGCCGCCAAGCCCTGCGCCAACGTCACCAAGGCGGCGTCTTCCAGCGCGCCCCAGGTCGCGACGCCGTCGCTCACGAGCACCACCTGAGGGTGGCCTGCCGGCCCACTGGCGAGCAGCCCCTTGGCGCAGCCCAACGCCCCGCCCAGATCGCTGGCGCCGTCCGCTGTGACGCCGCCGAGCCACGCCAGGGCAGCGTCGATGTTGCGGTCGTCGGTGGCCAAAAACCCCGCAGGATCAGCGCGGCAGGTGATGTCCGTCGCCGCCACCACGAAGTGATCGGTCGCCGCGCCCGCCGCCAACACCGCGCGCACGATCTGCTGCTGCAACGCCGCCGTGCCCAAGCTGCTGCGCGACCGGTCGACCAGCACCACCACCGTGCGCGACCCGCTGACCTCCTGGCGCGGCGCCGCCGGCAGCTGCAACGCCGCGGCGACGTAGCGCTTGCCGTTCGGGCCGTCCGGCGCCTCCAGCCAGACGTCGTCGCCCTGGTCGCCAGCGCCAAACCGCAGCGTCACGACCCGCGTGCGGTCCACGCCGACCTCGTCAAACACGATCGCCCCGTCGGTGCGCAGCGTCACGCGGTCGATGGGCGTCGTGTCTTGCAGCTCGCCGCCGAGGCCATACCGCATCACCGTGCCATCTGAGTCCGATCGCACCGGCACCAGCAGATCCAGCGCCAAGCGTTTGTCGGCCTGCGCCGGGATCGGAAACACCCGCAGCTCCAGCCGTCCGCCGCCCTGCCAGCGCAGCAGCGCCGGGTCGCGCATGCTGTCGACGATCTTGCGGTAGATGCGCTCCGCCTTGCGCCGACCGACGATCTCGCCCGCGATCCACTTGCCATCGGTCTCCATCCGCAGCCCCGTCACGATCGCGCCCGGCGGCACCGCGAACCGGAAGGTGCCCTCGAGCTGCTGTGAGAGTGGGTTGTGAAAGGTGTGGGTGATGGTCAGCGCCGCCATCCCCGCGCTCGCCGCGGCGCTCACGTCGATGTGCCGCAGCTCCAAGGCCTCCCCGTCGGCCAGGATCAAGGCCCCAACCCCGCCGCTGATGGGGGTGGCCTTGTCGTCCTCGTCGTGGTGTTGCGTCGGTTGGTTGGCCGCCCCGCCATCGGGCGCGCCGCCGTCCGACCAAGCGCCGCCGTCGTCGCCACCGGCCAGCGCGCCGCTGGGGTCGACCTCACAGCCGACCAGCCCTACGCAGCCGAGCAGCGCGACGAGCGCCAACCCAGCCGTCGCTTTCGGCCCGGAAAACCAGCCGATTGTGTCGTGCGTGTTCATTGTGCCCTCCGACCTGGAACGTGGATGTGAGCGACCACGACCCGCTGTTTGGGGGCGTAGAGTCGGTACGGCAGGATCTTGCGAACCTCCCGCGCCGTGCCTTCATGCAGCACGATCGCCACCTCGCCGCGCGCCTCTCGCAAGCCGCGCCGGTTGGTGCCGTAGTAGTGCACGACGACCTGATAGACGCCGGGCTGGGCGCGGGGCGCGGAGAACGTCTCGGGGCCGTAGCCCGTCGTTACGTCGCCAAAAAGCGCACCGCCGTTGCGGCCGCGTTTGTGTTTGTAGGAGATCTCTTCGCCGTCTGGTGTGATCACCCAGAGGTCAACATCGGAGCGGTCGGTGTCCCACGTCAGAAACACCTTGATGTCGCTGTCGGTGCCGCCGTCCACCGCCAGCTTGCGCCTCGCGGTCCGCAGCTGCTCAGCCTCCTGCACCTGCCCCGCCCCCGTCGCCCGCCGCGCCAGCTGCGCATAGACCTGCGCCAACCGCTGGCGCGCCGGCTCCGCGATGAGCTTGGGCGTCTTCTCATCAGCGGCGATGGCCTCAAAGCCGGCGCGGGCTTGTGCCAAGCGCCCTTGCCGATAGGCGCAGTCGGCGATCTCAAAACCCAGCCGCGCATCGTCGGGGTGCAGCGCGACCGCCCGCTGCAGCCGCGCACACGCCGCGTCCAGCGCACCGGCTTGCTTCAGCGCCGACGCCAGCGCCCGATGCGCCGAGGCGTCGTTTGGCAGCAGCTCGACCACGGAAGACCAGCTCCGCAGCGCGGCGACCGGATCGCCCAGCGCGCTGTACAAGTCGCCGACGAGCCGCACCGCCAGGAGGTTGTAGGCGTCGTGATCGCGCCACGCCTGCGCCGCCGTCAGGGCCGCCCGGGGCTGGCCGGCGTCGCGCAAGGCGATGACCAAGTCGAAGCGCACCTGCCGATCCCGCGGCGCCTCCGCCACCTGTCGCCTCAACTTGGCGATTCGGTCGGCGCCCCCAGCTTTTCGCTCGGGTTCGCTGGCTTTGGCCTCGATGCGCCAGCCGCGGGCCGGTGTGATCTCCGACTGCGCCGCGACCGGCTGCGCCGCCAGCCCAAACAACGCCACCATCATCCACAGACCGCCGCGTCCCGGCGCTGTCGTGTGTCCCGTCCCCATGTCGCCCCCCTCCCACGAGCGTCAGACTCATGGCGTCGCTATGCGACAGAGGGTCAGCACCCCACGTGGGGCGATTCATTCCGGGGTTGGATCGTCAAGACGCTGGTTTCACAGGGTTTGCGCGTGGATTGCACAACTTCTGCACATCTTCCGCCTCAGGGCAGGTTCCGCCGGCTGCGCACAAAGTAGATCGCGCGGCCTTGGCTCTCGTAATACGTCCGCATCACCAGCTCGGCGAGCAGGCCGAACACGAGCAGCTGCAACCCCACCGTGGCAAAGAAGATGCCCAGCATGAAGATGGGTTGGTCCTTCACGAACTCGCCGTCCGCGAACTTGCGCCAGCCGGCCCAGCAGATGCAGCCGACGCTGCCCATCCACGCCGCGGCGGTGAGCCGGCCAAAGAAATACAGCGGTTTGGTGGCGTAGCTCGCCAGAAAATGCACCGTCAGCAGATCGAGCAGCACCCGAAAGGTCTTGATCACCGAGTATTTGCTGCGTCCCCACTGCCGCGCGTGGTGGCGCACCTGCATCTCGCTGATGCGACCGCCGGCGAGGTGCGCAAACACGGGCAGGTAGCGGTGCATCTCGCCGTAGAGTCGAATATCCGCCAGCAGATCGGCCCGGAACGCCTTGAGGGTGCAACCGTAGTCATGCAGTCGCACGCCGGTCACCCGGCCGATCAGCCAGTTGCCCACCCGGGATGGCAGGTTCACGAGCAGCGCCGAGTCTTGGCGGTCATGACGCCAGCCGGCCACCACGTCGTAGCCTTCGTCGAGCCGCGCCAGCATCGCCGGGATGTCCTGCGGATCGTTTTGCAGGTCCGCGTCCAGCGCCACCACCGCCAACCCGCGGGCGGCCTCGAAACCAGCCGCCAAGGCCGCGGTCTGGCCGAAATTGCGGCGAAAATGGATGACCTTCACCCGGGGCTCGGCGTCGGCGAGCGCGTCCAGAACGGCGGCGGAGTCGTCCACGCTGCCGTCGTTCACGAAGATGGTCTCCCAGGTGCCGCCCAGCGCGGTGAGCACGGGCAGCAGGGCTTGCCAGAAGGGCGGCAGGCTCTCTTCCTCATCGAATACGGGGACGACGACGCTGAGATCGGGCGGCGGTGAGCTCGTGTGGTCGGCGGCGGTGTTTGGAGGGTTGGCGGCTGTGCTGCTCATGGCGGCAGTGTGTCTCGGCGAGACCACAAGCGCCAGAAGCCGGCGTTTAGTTGTTCGAACTTGACGTACATCAGGTCGCCTGCAGGCGCCATGGGCTAGCATGGCACGAACGAGTCGGCCGCAGTCGCGCCGTCGTCGGAGGCCCATCATGACCGTCGCGAACCCTGAGACAACCGGCGCCGAGGCGCCGATCGCTGCGTCGAAGCGGCTCGACCTGAAGCTGAGCTTTCAGTGCAACAACCGCTGCGTCTTCTGCGTGCAGGGCGACAAGCGCGACACCGAGCCCTGCCGAACGCCGGAGAACGTGCGCGATCTGCTGGCCGAGCGGCGCGCGACCTGCGATAGCGTTGTTTTTACGGGCGGAGAGGTGACGCTGCGGGAAGATCTGGTCGCCCAAGTGCAGCACGCCAAGGCGCTGGGTTATCGCTCGATCCAGATCCAAACCAACGGCCGCCGCATGAGCTACGCGCCTTATCTGGAGGCGCTGATCGAGGCCGGCGCGACCGAGCTGGCCCCCGCGCTGCACGGCGCCGATGCCGCCACCCACGACGCACTGACCCAAGCGCGCGGCTCGTTTCGACAGACCGTCAAAGGCATCCGCCACGCCCAGCGCCGAGGCCTGCCGGTGGTGCTCAACAGCGTGATTGTGCAGAGCAACGTCGCCCAGCTGCCGGCCATGGTGCGGCTCTTTATCAGCCTCGGCGTGCGGCAGAGTCAGTTCGCGTTTGTGCACGCGCTGGGCACCGCTGAGCAGCTTTTTGACACGGTGGTGCCACGCTATGGCGACGTCATGCCCTACCTGCGCGAGGCCCTGCTGACGGGCGAACGCGCCGGCATGGTGATGATGGCAGAGGCCGTGCCGCTGTGTCTGATGCACGGGCTGGAGCGGTTTGTGTCGGAGGCCTACATGCCCGAGACGACCATCATCGACAGCAAGCTGACCATCGAGAGCTACGCCGACTGGCGCCACGCCGAGGGCAAAGCCCATGGGCCGCCTTGTGAGTCGTGCACTTGGCGGCTGCACTGTGAGGGGCCGTGGCGCGAATACCCCGCAAAATTCGGCTGGCAGGCGTTCCGGCCTCGCACCGACGCCCCACCTGCGATCGTGACGACGTAGCGCACATGGTAGGCTGCCGCCACGCCTGAACGAGCCCCTGCTCGCGGGTGAGGAGTCAGCGCGATGTGTGGCATCGCCGGGGTCATCGGCCTCGGATCGAACCTAGCCCCCGACGACCTCGCCCTGACGCGTGACATGGCCGCGCGTCTGCATCATCGCGGCCCGGATTCGCGCGGTTTTTTCGACCACGACCGCGTCAGCCTCGGCAACACCCGCCTCAACGTGATGGACCTGTCCGCCGCCGCCGACCTGCCGATGCGCAGCCCGGACGGTCAGGTGGTCATCGCCTACAACGGCGAGGTCACCAACTTCAAGGAGCTGCGGCGCGACTACGGCCTCGACCGCACGTGGACCTTTCAGACCAGCGGCGACACGGAGGTGCTGCTCGCCCTCTACGACCGCTTTGGCGTCGATTTCCTCGGCAAACTCACCGGCATGTTCGCCTTTTGTCTGGTCGATCTGCGGCTGCAGAAAGCCTGGTTGGTCCGGGACTTCTTCGGCATCCGGCCGCTGTTTTTCATGCAGCACCAAGATCGCCTCTACTTCGGCTCGGAGATCAAAGCCCTCACCGGCGCGCCGGGCTTCTCGACCGACCTGGACCACGAAGGGCTGTGGGACTTTTTTACGCTGGCCTACATCCCCGGCGACCACACCCCGTTCCGCTGCGTGCGCGAGCTGCAGGGCAGTGAGCTCATTGAGATCGATCTGACCACGGGACACTGGGATCGCCGGCCCTACTACCAGCTGCAGTATCGCCCCGATGAGTCGTGGACCGAGCGAGACGCCGCCGACGCGCTGTTTTGGCACATGCGCGACAGCGTCCGCCGTAACTTGGTCTCCGACGCGCGGGTCGGCCTGACGCTGTCTGGCGGCTACGACACCAGCACCATCCTCGCCCTGACGCGCGATCTCATGCCTGACGCGGAGATCCACACCTGGTCCATCCGCATGGGCGAGGCCAGCTACGACGAGAGCGCCTACCAGCAGCTCATGGCCAAACACAGCCGCACCGAGCACCACGAGATCACCGTCGGCCCGCGCGATGTCATCGACGCGTTTGTCGAACACATGACCTTCCTCGACGAACCCTCCGGCAACGGCGCCGCGGTGCCGAGCTACATCCTGGCGCGCGAGGCGACCAAGCTCGACACGGTGCTGCTCTCGGGCGAAGGCGGCGACGAGACCTTCAACGCCTACGAGACCCACGTCGCCAGCAAGGTTCGGCGTCTGTACCGCCGCCATATCCCCGGATTTGCGCGCCGCGCGGCCCATTTTACCGCGCATAACCTGCCCGTGCGCCACAACAAGCTGAGCTTTGATTTCCTCGCTAAGCGCTTCACCGAAGGCGCGGAGCGGGGCGTGGTCGACTCGCATCTGTACTGGCGGCACACGTTTCCCGAGTCGATCAAAGCCGAGCTGATGCCCGATCTCGCGGCGACGCGGCCGACGTGGCAGGGCGTGCAGTCGATCTACGACGAGCTGGCGGGTTGCGATCCGCTGGACCGGTTGAGCGCGCTGGATATCCGCACGTATTTCATCGCTGATCTGATGGTGAAAAACGACCGGACGTTTATGGCGCACAGCATCGAGGGGCGCTTTCCGTACATGGACCGGCTGCTGCTCGAGTTCGCCCAGACCATCCCGCCGCGGCTGCGGATCAAGGGGCTGCGGCGGCGGTACATGCAGAAACAAGCGATGAAGCGGTTGATGCCGCCGGCGATTCAGCAGCGGGGCAACTTCGGTCTGGAGATGCCGCACAGCACGTGGTTTGCGACGGAGATGCGGGAGTTTGCCGAGAGCTGGCTAACGCGAGAGCGGATCGCGGCGCTGGGGTTTATTGACCCGGACGTGGCGCTGCGGCTGTGGCGGGAGCATCTGGAGCGGAAGGTGGATCATGGCCGTGGGTTGTGGAGTCTGCTGAACCTGGTGGTTTGGCATGATTTGAATGGGTAGGGGATCGCGTTTCACCGTCCCTGTCGCCGTCCCCTTGCGACGCCCTCGCATCCCGCCAATGCTGACGCCATGGCGACGACCTCCCAGACCCCATCGATGCCGCCAGCCCCAACCGCGACCGCGTTTCAGCGTCTCCAGCGCGCGTTGCCGCTGCTGATCTCCGCGGCGTTGCTGGCTGTCGTGCTCTGGCATTTCGACGGTTGGGGGCTGCTCAAACGCCTAGATTCCGGGCTATTCGCGCTCGCGCTGGGCCTCGCGTTGCTGCTCGACACGGGGGTGGGCGCCTTCAAGTGGTGGTGGATTCTGCGGCGGCTGCGGCAGCCTGTGTCCTTCGGCGCTGTCTGGCGGGTGTGGACGGGCCTGCTGCCGCTGACGTTTTTTACGCCTTTTCAGTCTGGTCACGCGCTCTATCCGCTCGCGCTGTCGCGGGCGACGGGGGTGGATCTAGTGGTGGCGACCGAGTCGGTGATCTACGACAAAGGCCTGAGCCTCGTCAGCACGTTCGCGCTCGTCGCGGTGGGGCAGGGGCTGCTGCCGGTTGGGCATCCGTTGGTGCAGCCGTGGATCTTGGCGGTGGCGCTGGTCGGTGTCGGCGCTTGGTTTCTCGATCGACCGATTGTGGCGCTGCTGTCCCGTGTCGGGCAGCGCAGCCCGCGCTTTGCAAGATTGGCGCGGCGTTCGCAGCTGCTACGCCATCCCATCCCTTTGTTGGACAAGGTCGGGCTGCTGCTGACGGGCATGGTCTACCAGACCTCCGATAGCCTCTCGATCTGGCTCGGCGTCGCCGCCCTGGGCCTTGAGCTGCCCGCAAACCTCGCGTTTGGGGCCTATCCGCTCGCGCTGCTGCTCAGCTACGCGCCCGTGACGTTCGCCGGGTTTGGGCTCCGCGAGCCCGCCGCCGCCTACGCCCTTGGCACCGCGCTCACCTGGGATCAGGGTGTGCTGGCTGGCATCCTCGTCGATGGCCTGGAGTACGTCGCGCCCGCGTTGTTTGGGTTGACGTGCCTGCCGTGGTTGCTGCGCCGGCTGGCCAGACCGGTCACCGAGGCGCGCGTCACCCGCGGTCCTTGAGTCCGGCGCCGGTCCGTGGCATGGGTTCGGGGCACCCCCCTCCGGCCTCGGATCTTCCTATGTCGACTCCAAAATCCACCCTGGCTACGCTGAAGTGGCCGCTGCTGATGATGGCCCTGCTGCTGATTCCGACCCTGGCTTGGCAGGACGTCGCCACGCAGCTGGGTGGTCAGCTGAGCGGCGCCCTCCCGATCCTGCGCAACGCGCTGTCGAGCGCGCTGTGGTTGACGGGCGCGTGGCTGTTGATCCGTGTCACGGACGTCGTGTTCTGGGACCGCATCGTCGCCCCACGCCTCGGCGGCAAGGTGCCTCGCCTGCTCAAGGACGTCTTCGCGACGATGATCTTGCTGGTCGCCGTCACCACGATCCTCTCAGTCGTCTTCAAGCTTGATGTGACGGGCCTGTGGGCGACCTCGGGCGTCGTCGGCTTGGTGCTCGGACTCGCCCTGCAGTCTATGATTGCCGATGTCTTCGGCGGAATCGCGATCAACGTCGACCGGCCCTTCCGCATCGGCGACTGGGTGCAGCTGCATCATCGGCGCGACGTCTTCGTCGGGCAGATCGTCGAGACCAGCTGGCGCGCCACTCGCCTGCGCCGGGTTGACGGCACGATGGTGTCGCTGCCCAACGGTCAGATCGCCGTGTACCCGGTCGTGAACCTCTCGTACCCGCGCAAAGAGAGCCGCTTCTCCCTCTCGTTTCACCTCGATTTTGGTGTGCCGTCCGACCGCGCCATGCGCATTTTGCATGCCGGCGTGAAGAGCGCGGAGGGCGTGCTGAGCGATCCAGCGCCGAAGGTTCGCATCAATGGCGCCAGTAAATCCGGGGTGGAATACGAGATCCGCTACTGGCTCCTGCCCGGCGAGGTGTCGCCGAGCAAGGGCCGCCACCGGGTCATGGAGTCCGTGCTGCGCCATCTGCACAAGGCCGGCCTGACGCTCGCCTACGAGAAGCAAGACATCTTCTACGCCGCGATGCCGCAGCGGCAGCTCGACACGCGCGACGACCGCGAGGCCATCATCGGGCGGGTGGAGCTGTTCGCCGATCTGGAGCCGGAGGAGCTGAGCCAGCTGGCCCAAAGCGTACATTTGGCGCGGGTAGGCCACGGTGGTGACGTGGTGAAAGGCGGCGACGACGGCGACTCCATGTACATCGTGGTCGAGGGCCTGCTGGAGGTCTTTGTGCCGAGCGGGACGGGCGATTCGGAGATCATGGTCGGCCGGATCGAGCCCGGGGAGTTCTTCGGCGAGATGAGCCTGCTGACGGGCGAGCCCAGGTCGGCGACGGTGCGCGCCGCGACGGACGTGGTGGCGTTTGAGGTGCGGAAGGCTGATCTGGAGCCGTTGTTGCGGGCTCGCCACGCGCTGGCGAGCGAGATTATCGCGAAGGTGGCGGAGCGGAAGGTGCGCAGTCAGGCGCGGACGGATGCGTTTGCGGCGGGGAGTAAGGAGGTGGAGGCGGAGGCCTCGACGCTGGCGGCGCAGCTGCTGGGGAAGGTGAGGCGGCTGTTTTTTTGAGTGAGGGTCAGATATTACCACTTTACACTTTAGACGCCTGATGAGTGCCAGGCACTTCGCGCCCGCGCAGCATCATCGTGTGCCAGCGCACGACGGAGTTCTTCGTATTCTAGCAGTGTTGAATCGAGATGCTGTTGGGTCGCTCGAGCGGAAGTGGGTTGGGTTGGTGCTCGCGACCCAGATAACCCGTCAGGCGCCGACTCGCACGAGTGGGACCAGCTCGGTAGTCAGTGCACCACCGACGAGTGGCTGCAGGCCAGTGAGTCCGTGTACAGCATGCTGGACCAATCCCTGCACGGGCGTCGCCTCCCCGTCACGCTCGCGCTGTTTGGCGGCTACCGTGATGACCACCCGGAGTCCGTGCTCGGTTTGCACGCGATGGACGTGGCCCGCGCGCTCCACCATCTAGAGAAGGTGGAGGAGATGGCGACCTACCGCGCGGAGGTTCGGGCTCCCCCAAGCGCGTGGTAGACGGCGCGGGCGAGAACTCATGGTCCTGGCACGCCGAACACGCCACTGCAGGTCGTCATCGACCGCCCCGCGGCCAACCGAGCAGGTACGTAGCGCGCAGTGGCACCCGCCCCGCCCAAGCCCCACCGATCTCCCACTCGAACGCGTCCAGCCCGACCACCAGATCGCGCAGCTCCTTCGGACTGTAGCTGCGCAGGCAGGACACAAAGCCGTCGACCATAAGCGTGGCCGGCAGGACTGGCATGACGTACGTGCGCAGCAGGCGACCGAGCGTCATCGGTTTGGCCCAGGGCGTAATCGCGGCCGCGAAGAATGGAATGGCCGCCATGCCCAACATCGCTAGCGGCGTGCGCGACGTCATCTCCAAGATCACGATGGGTTGGCGCTTGGCCACCGCGTCCTCCAAAATCGCGCGGGCCAAGTCGGGCGCAAAGTGATGAAAGGCCGCGCAGACGGTGCGAAAGCCCGTCAGGTCCTCGGGCACGGCGGTGGCGTCGATGGGCTCGCGAACGCCGCGCACCGCCCCGACGGTGTCGGTCTCGGCGCGGGCGAAGGCGTTCAAGTTGGGGAACAGATCGGTCAGCACCACCTCGGGCGGCCGGCCAAGGTGCCTCTCCAAGTGCGGCAGCATGCTGCGCCAGGGGCCGGTGCCGCCGGCGCACAGGTCTACGAAGCGCTCTGATCCTGTGGCCTTGAACACCTCTGCGATCCGCTGCACCACCCCGACGTAGGGATCGGCGACGTCGGCGGAGAGGGCCAGCATGTCGGTGACCTCGTCGCGCCACTGCCGCGGGTACCAAGTCTGGTCGTGGAACTCCATCAAGTGCATACGCGCCATCGGTTACTTACCTAGGTGGGAGGGTTGGTGTGGAACATAGGCGCGGAGAGGCTGTTTCCTCATCCCGGACCACCGTGCGTCTCATCGTCGGCCAGCAGCTCGACGAGGGCCGCGTTGCGTGCCGCCTCGTCGAGGTGGCGGGCGTGATCCAGCGCGTTCGCGCGGTGATCGAGGGTCGCGGCGAACTCACGCCCGACCATCGCCCCGACTACGCCGGAATGCTGCGCCTCGCGCAAGGCGTCGCGCTCGGCGTCGATGAGGCGGCGGTGGATGTCGACCAGCTGCTCGTCGACCTCGTCGCCATCTACGTGGATCGCCGCGTTCGCCCGCCCTTTCCGCGCTCGAGCCTCATAGTGATCCTGAAGCCGCGCGCCGGCCACATCGTCAACTAGGCCATGAATTCGAAGCTCCACCAATTGCCGAAGCGCCTGCTCAGAGGCGAGCGCCAGCATGCGACCGCGTTCGTACTCACGCCGCTCACGCGTCTGGCTCTGGAGGCCGACGAGGCGCATGAGCGGCGCCATCGTGAGTCCTTGGAGGAAGAGCGACGCGGCGACCACGCCGAAGACGAGGTTCACCAGCAGCTCTCGCCCAGCAAAACCGACCGGCAACGTCAGCACCAGGACCATGGAGAGCGACCCGCGCAGCCCGCCCCACCACATGACGTGGCGCCACGCTTTGGGGACGGGATCTGAGAAGAACGCCGCCAGAGACAGCCCACCGTAGATGATGACGGCGCGACCAATGGCGACGGCGACAAACGCCACGGCGATGGCTCCGACGTTGGCGAGGAGCACCCCGGGCACCAGCTTGAGGCCGACGAGCAGGAAGATGAACGAGTTAGCGAGAAAGGCCATGTACTCCCAGAAGTCCTCCACTGCTACGCGCGTGCTCACGCTCATGCCGTACTCCCGGCCGAATGAGCCCATGACGATCCCGGCGCAGACGGTAGAGAGCACGCCGGACACGTGAAACTGCTCCGCGACCAGGAACGAGCCGTAGGCGACCAGCGTCGTCAGCGTAACCTCGATGAGGTGATCGTCGATGACGCGCGTCACCGCGGACACCGCGCCGCCGATCACGAGGCCGACGACGATGCCGCCGCCTGCCATCGTGATGAAGGTCCGTAGGCCGAATCGGGAGATGCCAGCCCAGCCCTGTTCAATGCCGCCCCCAGGCTCCTCCATGCCAATACCGAGGGCGGCGGCGACGATGACAAAGACGACGACCGCGACCCCGTCGTTGAGCAGGCTCTCGCCCTCCACGAGCAGGTACAGGCGCTGGGGCACCCCCAGCTCACGGAACAAGGCCAGCACGCTGATAGGGTCGGTCGCGGCGATGACGGAGGCCATGAGGAACGCGTGGCTCCAACCAAAGGTCGGCGCGAGCCCGGTCTGGTTGAGCCCCAGCCACAGCAGCGCGGCCGTCGCCAACGTCGCGACGACCACGCCTGGCAGCGCGAGCAGCAGCACAGGCACCAGCTCCCGTCGCAGTTCGCCCACGCGGATATGTAGGGCCGCCTCGAAGAGCAGCGCCGGCAAGAAGAGCAGGAGCAGGATGTCCTTGTTCAGCTCCATGCCCGCGAGCGCCTCCACCCGGACAAAACCGAGCACCAACCCTGCAGACACCAGCGCCAGGGTGTACGGCACGCGGGCCTTGCGCGCGGCCATGCCAACGAGGGAGGCGATCAGCAGCAGCACCAAGACCTGGACTTCGACGTGGTGGATCATCTGGAGGCTCCGGGCCCGAGGCGGGCTGGGCTGGGTGACTGACTGTGCCGGTCGCGATCTGCTGGAACGCAGTGTCGCACGAAGCGTTCCGGTGCGCTGCGACCAGCCCTCCGCACCCCAGCGGCCCGGCAGTTCGCGGCCGCCGTCCGGCCCTCAGATGAAGTGCCAGGCACCTAGCGAGCCTGCAGGAGGTGGAGCTGGACACGGACCAACCGGCTGACGCCTGCCAGCCGCTTCCGTCGTTCGCACGTCATGGGTTACCCTGCGCGCGCACTGTCCCGCACAAGTCCGACCGAGATCAGACCGACGCGCCTCGCCGTGCGTCAACACGGGTCCCCGCTCGTTCGCCAGGAGCCCGCATGCACGCCCCACTCGCTGACCGCCCACGCCGCCTCACACAACTGAGCCTCGTCGCGCTGAGCCTCGTCGCGCTGAGCCTCGTCGCGCTGAGCCTCGTCGCGCTGCCGCTCGCTGGCTGTGGTGAGCAGGCCGTCGCCGTGCCGCTCTTTGACGCCACCGCGTTCTACGGCCCCGCGAAGGTCGCCGACATCGCGTTCGCGGGCGGCGGCGCACGAGTCGCGCCGCCCATGAGCCTCACCGCCTCAGACGGCACCGGGCTGCGCCTCACCCAGCTGCGGGCGCAGGCCGTCGTCGAGGGGCCGCTCGCGTTCACGGAGCTGCACCTGACCTTCCATAACCCCGAGAATCGGCAGCGCGAGGGCCGCTTCTCCATCACCTTGCCGCCGAGCGCCGCCGTGAATCGCTTCGCCATGTACACCGACAAATGGATGGAGGGCGAGGTCGTCGAGAAGCAGCAGGCACGGCGGATCTACGAAGACTATCTGCACCGCAAGCAGGATCCGGCGCTGCTGGAGACCGGGGCGGGCAACACGTTTCGGGCGCGGGTCTTCCCCATCCCTGCCGGCGGTGACAAGAAGCTGATCGTGAGTTTCACCACCGAGCTGGCCCGGGCCTCAGACCCGTACGTGCTCCCCCTCGCGGGGCTCGGTGAGCTGAAAGACCTGGAGATCACGGTCGCGGTTCACCACCAGGTCAAGGCGCAGGCGTATCGCGGCCCCCGCGTCGTGCAGGTGCAGCGCCAGGCCTTCACACCCGCGCGTGACCTCGTCGTGCACCCCCAGGCGGCCAACGGACCCAGCGCGCTGCGCAATGGCGATCTGGTGGCGACGCGCATCACCCTGCCTACCAACCGAGAGAAGCAGCGTTTCAGCGAGGTGGTGGTGCTGTTTGACACCTCGGCGTCTGAGGCCGTGAACTTCAAAGGCCGCGTCACCCGGCTCGAGCAGCTGCTCACGTTCGTGGCGCAACACGGCGCGCAGCAGGTGACGGTGCTGGCCTTCGATCAGGTCGGCGAGCCCGTGTTTTCGGGTCCGCCAGCCAAGTGGGGCGAGGCGGAGCGGACCAAGCTGCTCGAGCGCGGCGCCCTGGGTGCGTCCGATTGGGGCGCCGCGCTGAGCAGGGCCGGCAAGTTGGCGAAGGGTCGCAAGGACGTGCGTGTGATCGCCTTTGGCAACGGTGTCGCCACGGCGGGGCTGACGGCGGTCGATGAGCTCAAGCGGGTCGCGTTGTCTCTGAACGCCGTGGGCGTGCAGCGTCTCGACACCGTGGAGATGGCCGCGCAGCGCGATATGGCGAGCCTGCGGGCCATCGCGACGGCCGGGTTGCCGCACGATGGCGTGCACGTGCAGCTCGGCACGAAGCCGAAGCCAGGCGAGTTCGACGCCTTGCTCGCGGCGACGTTTCGGCCGATTCGAGTCGCGGTGAAAGGCGCCGCCTGGGTCTGGCCGCAGGCGCTCAAAGGCCTCAAAGGCGGCGACAGCGCCGTGGTTTTTGCGCAACACGAGGGGGACGACGTCGAGGTGGAGCTGAGCGGTGGGGCGACGCAGCGCGTCACGGTGAGGCCGCAGCTGGCCGCGCGCGCGCTGCTGCAGACGGCCTGGGTCAGCGCGCGCATCAAGCGGCTGCTGCACGACAGCGCGTTTGGCGATCCAGACATGCGACCGATGGCAAAGCAGCAGGCCTTGAAGCTCTCGATCAAGCATCGCGTGCTCTGCGAGCTGACCGCGCTGCTGGTGCTGGAGTCCGAGCGCGAGTACGCCCGCTACAACCTCAAACAGACGGCGCTCGCGGACATCTTGACGGTGACGCCAGACCTAGAGGTGGCCGCGCTGGATCGGGCTCACGCCTACGAGTCGGAGCGGCGCAGGTTCGTGCCGCGGGTCGATCCGGTCGAGGTGAGCTGGCTCGACAAGCTGAAGGCCACGTTCGCGTCGAAGTCCGATGAGCAGGCGACCGCGGCCGTGGCGCCGAGCGCCGGTTCGGATCGGGCGGTGGAAGCAGCCGCGACGCCGAGGAGCGTCGCAGCGCAGCGCGCGGAGATTGAGACGGAGACGGCGAAAGACCACGCCGACGATGGCGTGGAGGGCGAGCGCGCCGCCGCCGCGATGCCGCAAGCCCGAGGCGGAGCGCCGTCGCCGTCGCCGGGAGCGCACCCGACACCCAGAGACATGCCTCCACAAGCTGAGTCCAACGTGAAAGAGAAGAAGCGTGCCCGACGACAGGACGCGCCGTCGGCCGAGGCGCGTCCCAACAACGACGTGCGAATGGCGGAGGAACGAAAACCAACAAGCCAAGGACCTGCGGGCGCCCTCGTCGGCGGGTCGGGTGGCGGTGGCAGCGCTGGCGCCAAAGGCGTCGGCCTCAGCAGCCGCACAGGCCCCGGCCCGCACAACGGCGACCTCTTCTTCGACAAGAACGCCGCCAAGCGCAAGGTCAGCGTGTCCGTAGCGGTCGCCGGCCTGGACGGAGCCAAAGGGCCGCGGACCGCGGTCGCCCGCGTGCTCGCCCGCAGAAACGGCAGTGTTCGGCGCTGCTATGAGCTGTACGTACGCCGCAATCCCAACGCCAACGGTGCTGTGAAGGTGATCGTGGCGTTCACGGTGGGCACCGCGGGCACGATGACCAGTGTGGACGTGAGAAGCGCGCCGCCTGAGCTCGGCGCCTGCATCAAGGCGCAGTTTCTCCGAATCCGAGGCTTGCCGCTCCTCCCTCGACCACAGGGTTTCAGTCAGCGGTACAACTTCCAGAGCTCCGGGCCAAGCCGTGAACGCGAGCTGCCTGGGGCCATGGTGCAGCGGTCTACCACCACCGAGCTCGCCGCCAAGAAGGCGCAAGCGCGCGCCAATCGTGAGCGCGCACGGCTGCGCAAACAGCGCCGCGCCCTCGCAGTACAAGCCGCCAAGCTGGCCAAGGTGCGCCTGCAGCTCGAGACCGAGAACGCAGCCAAGGAGGCCATCGGGCGCGGCAAACGTGAGCTCGAGGCGCTGCGCGCAGGCATCGCCAACACCCCGAATATCAAGGGTCCCTACGCCAAGATTCGCAGCGCCATCGACAGCAAGAAGCTCAAGACGGCCCTTCGCACAGCCTGGGACTGGCGCCGCAACGACCCCGCCAACGTGATGGCGCTGGTCGCGCTGGGTGACGCGTACTTAGCCTTGGAGGAGCCCAAACAAGCGGCGCGGGCCTATGGCTCGCTCATTGACCTGTTCCCCTCCCGCGCCGATCTGCGACGGTTCGCCGGCAACTTGCTCGACACGACCGACGTCGCCGGCCATCGCCTCGCCATTGACACGTACCGCGCCGCCGTCAAGCAGCGTCCAGACCATCCGGCCGGGTATCACATGTTGGCCATGACCTTGGCGCAGGACGGTCAGCTTCAGGCCGCGATCGACACGCTGGAGGCTGGCATCAAGGCCAAGCGCCGGTCGGGGAACTTCAGGGGTGTCGATCGCATCCTCAACGATGACCTGCGCATGGTGCGACAAGCGCGCGACGGCGGTGGCGGCGTCCCCCCGAATATTCGCTTCGTGCTGACGTGGGAGACCGACGCCAACGACGTCGATTTTCACATCTTCGACAGCGATTTTGAGCACGCCTCGTTTCGGCAGCGCCAGCTCAAGAGCGGCGGCGAGCTGTTCGCTGACATCACCACGGGCTACGGGCCAGAGTGCTTTCGTATCGACAACCCGACGCAGTACCCCTACCAACTTCTAGCCCACTATTACGCCATGGGGCCGATGGGGTATGGCATGGGGCGGCTGCAGGTCGTTCGTTACGACGGCAAAAAGGGGTTTGGCGTCGAGAGTCGACCCTTTGTGATCATGCAGAACCGGTCCTACGTCGACATGGGCGAGGTGACGGCGAAGACGGCGCCCGTGAATCATTAGCTTCCCGGTGAACGGAGCGCGTGCGCTGTCGCGTGTGTGCGGCCCCGCGTCGTTGCTGCTGCTGGTGCTGTGCGCGGAGATCTTGCCGCCGTCGAGCGCCGTCGCCGCAGGTTTGGCTGATCCTGTCGGGGCTGCGCACGCCTCCGATCTGGCGGGACCGGTGACGCAGGCGTGGGCCGCCGTCGACCAAGCCGACATGGGGACACACGCCGCCGTCGAACCCGCGTGGCGCGGTCAACTCCGTGACGCTGGCGCGCTGCCCTGGACGCTGCTGTTCTGCCTCCCCATGTGGGGGCTGGTGTGGCGTCGTCGTCGGCAACTCAGGGGCTCGAGGCGCCTCGCCGCGCTGCTCTCGTCGACGCTGATGCTCGTCGTCGCCGGCGTGCTGGCTGATCGGGTGGTGAACACGCTGTTTCCGCCTCCGCCGCTGCGACGCGGCGCGGTGGTGGATCGGCCGCGTGTGCCGACCGATGACACGCCCACGATCTACGCATGGGGCGAGTCGACGATGCACGGCGACGTGTTTGGACCCTGGCTCAACATCCCCAAAGTGGTCGGATGGAGCTTGGTGGATGTGGCTGGCAAGCCGCGATTTGCGATCCAGAACCTCGCTGAGCCCGGCACGAGCTTGTCTCTGGGCCTGCCGTCGCAGCTCTACCCGATCTTTCAGCACCCGGCGCGCTACCGGGCCGCTGCGCTGTTGATCTACGTCGGCCACAATGAGTACTGGAACGCGCGCATCTACGGCGGCTGGCGCGCGACGTGGTGGTCGCTCAGCCCCGACGCAGAGCGAGAGGCCGTAGAATCAACGTATGAGCGCCGCATGCGGCGTCTGCTGCTCCTGGCTCAGGCTGCGCGCGTGCCCGTGTTCCTCGGGTTACCGGTCGGCAATCAGGAGGGCTTCCCGCCCGTCGAGCCGCGCCATCGGTGGACGGTGACGTGGGGAGACCGCACCGAATTTGAGCGCGAGATCGACGTCGCCCTGCGCGCGCTGGCCGCGTCGCGACCAGACCTCGCCCTGCGCGCCGCGCTGGCCGCGCGTGACCTGTCGCCGCAACACGGCTGGGCGGCCTTTGTGGAGGGCAGGGCGCTCCGCGCGCTCGGTCGACCGGCGGCGGCGCACGCTGCGTTCAGGCGCGCGCACGAGCAGGACTACAATCGCCAACGTGCGCTGCCGAGTCAGAACGCGATCTTGAGGCGGCTTTGCGCTGAAGGGCTGGCGCACTGCGTCGACGCCGAAGCGGCGATGCGTGCTGAGCTGACTTGGCTGGATGACGACGCCTTCATCGACTTGCATCATCCCGACGCACGAGGCCACGCTCTGATCGGCGCCGCGTTCGCGCGCAGCATCGCGACGACGCTCGACCTCCCGCCACCACGGCGGTTGCCGCCGCGGGGCTGGCCGAAGTCACTCGACCCGAGTCCGGCGATGCGTGCGCGCTATCTGCAGACCGCGGCGTGGCACCTCGTCCTCGCCAACGATCTGCGGCACGGCTATCGCCGGTCGCAGCAGGCGGTCGTCACCCGCGCGCGACGGCAGCTGGTGCCACTACGGCGCGCGCTCCAACAGCTCCCAACGGGTCCTGCGGCCGCGCTGCGTCCGAGAGTGCAGCGCGCTGCGCTGGTCGCCGCCGCGCTCGCGGGCGAGGTGGCCGAGGCCAGACGACTGCGAGACATCGTGTGGCGCGAGCACGATTGGTGCCAGGGACAGCCGCTCGCAACGGCGTGGATGCGTGACCGGGTGGCGGACGTGCTCGGTCCCGCCGCTGTGGCGCCCAGGCAGCCCCGCGCCGCCTGCTCGCCGTCGCCTCGTCAGCTGCTGCCGCGCTAGCTGCCGTGGCCCGATCCCGCTGAACCGAACGCCGGCTGATGGGCCCGCCGCGTTAGAACTCGACACCGGCGGGTCAAGCGTTATAACTTGCCGACGTGATTGAAGGCCATGGCTGACGGGCAGAGCTCGCGTCCAAGCGGCGTAGGGCCACTGCGATCACGACAATCATCTGGCGACGACGTGGACGTCAACATGAGCGCATGGCATTGAATTTCGGCCTCGACCCGACGCTGCTCGCGCAGCGCTTGCCGTTGTGGGCGCCAAGGGCGGTGAGCTACCTCGCCGGCGCGTTCGTGCTGGCTTGGGCCCTGGTTCGTGTCGCGCGGCCGCTGCGGCGCGTCGTGCGGCGACTGATGGCTAGCGTCCATGGCGCCGTTGGTCGCAGCGCCGGCCGCAGTCACGGTCCACCGATCGACGCCGCATTTTGGCGGGATCACGCGCCGCTCCTCGGTGTGTTGCTCGCGTTCACGGGTCTGGTCGTGATCGTGCCGGACTGGCTCCCCGTTCACGACCACAACAGCTTTGTCGCGCGCTCGGACTGCGCCCGCAGCCTTGTGTGTGACCAGGTCTCCCGCTCGTGGAGTCCGCCTGCGTTCCACTTGTATGGTCTGCCGCTGCGCTTGTTGCCATCATCCCCACTCGCGCGTGCCGGCCTCAGCCTCGCGTTCACTTGGCTCACGCTCGGGCTGTCGTATGCGGCCATGATCCGATTTGCCGTGCGCTACCTGAAGCTGCCACGCGCCCGCGCCCGCAACGCCGCTACCTGGGGCGTGGCGCTTATCGCGTGCCACCCGGCGCTGCTGCGTCTGACCGTCGCCGGCGACTTCTGGCCCTATAACCTCGCCGCGTTGTGGGGAGCGGCGTTCGCGGCCCTGCGTCACCGCGACTTGCGTGATCCGGTTGACGCGATGGCGGCTTGGGTCCTGCTCGGCGTCGCGTGCCTCGGCAACGTCGTGATGCTCACCCTCGCGCCGCTTGGGTTGCTGGCGTACTGGGCGTGGTGGCGGCCGCGTCGCGCGCCAGCGGTTGACGCTGCCTCTGCCCAAGCCGCCGGATCGATGGCGGGCCGGGTGGCTGTCGCGGTGGTGGCGGGGTTGGTGATGACCTGGGTCGCGGCGTACGCCTGGAGCGCGGTCACCTCGCAGACCATCGATCTGGGCGCCCTGCCGGTGGCGCACCGCGGTGTCTGGCCGACGTTGGTGACGGTTGTGACCAATCACCTGTTGCTGCAGCCGGCCTACACGCCGCCCATCATCGCGCTGACCCTGCTGCTAGGGCTGTGGCTGTTGGCGACCAGCGCGCGACCCAGACGCGCTGCGCTGCCGCTGCTGTACGCGGTCTGGGTTGTGGAGTGGGCGCTGAGCAACGACGTCCCCGGGCTGGAGATCGGTTACCCGACGCGCTTTCTCAACGGACACGCCTCGTTTTTCTTGTTCGGACCGGTGATCGGGCTCGGCGCGGAGCGGCTTGTTCACTGGCTGCGCGATGCGTTGCCCCAACGCTTGGGTCTCGCCGTCACCCTGGTTGCGCTCGCGCTGGTCGCTGTGAGCTTCGCAGCGGCCGCCACAGAGTCGTGGCGGCTCCTACGCGAGCCGCGGATCTTGGGCACGGAGCTCGTCGCCATCGCCAAGGCGACGCCGCAGCTCCCCAGGCACACCGTCCTGCTGATCCCGCCCACCCGCCACGCCGCGCCATCGGGTGTGTCCTGGCCGCAAGATCCCATCGAGGCACAGTTTCCTGTTGGCGACTATCGCTATGCGTCTCGGATGGCCGGTCGTGTGCCGGCGCGCGTCGTTCGGCTCAACGATTGGACGCCGCAATCCTATCGACCAGGGGAGACGTTGCTGTACTTGGGCTCGACGCTGCGGACGTTCGACCAGGAAGAGATCCGCCGTGGCCGCGTTCCAGAGACGCTCCAAAGGCCTGAGTTGGCGGCGTTATTGCAGCGTTGGCGACTCGAGCCGGTGCGTACGTTCTCCGTGGCGACCGCCCAGCACCCGCTGGCCCGCATGCGGCTCGCCGCCGACCGTGTGCCCACTGTTGAGCTTGGATTCTATCGCCTGACGCCGCGGCGGCCCTGAGGCGCGGCCGCGTGTTCGGCCTCGATCATCGTTTCGTCCATGACGGTAGACCAGGCAGTCTCGCGAACAC
>ERZ889078.602-NODE-602-length-32452-cov-12.573325_pt1 | contig 32452 bp, 34 predicted proteins | sample MGYA00521266_ERZ889078 | MGnify/ENA primary metagenome ERZ889078 (study PRJEB32303, sample SAMEA104408618) | aquatic metagenome | biome: Brackish water; feature: Pelagic; material: water | place: Baltic Sea | collected 2014-06-16T06:34:00 | depth 76,534 m ...
AACAGGCTGATGGAAGAGAACCGTCATCAGGAATGGATCAGAGAACTCAGCTTGATGGATCTGGGAGATTCCAATGTGGCCATCTACCTGTATATGTGTTATTCCTTTATAACAGACAATACCGCAGTGGACCTCGGTGAGATGCTGAAAACGATTCTGCCTGATTTGCGGGATCAAATCACCGTTAGAAAAGAGCTTATAGAAAGCGATAACATCCTTGTCCGAAAGGATATGGTTGAACTGGAAGACGGTTTTTTCAGAACCGACCGCAGTGTATGCCTCACTGAGTATGGGATCAATTTCTTTCTGCAGGAGGACAGGAAGGTCTTTACGCAGAAGAAGGAGAAGAGCAAGATGGGGTTGATCCCTGCTTCTGAGATTGTGCCAAAGAGGTTGTATTTCAGTCGTGAGGAGGAGGAGAAGCTGAAGTTTCTGACGAGTACTCTGATGCCATCCAACCACGCCAGGTTGTCGGCACGAATGAGACAAGCTGGGATGAAGGAGGGAGTGGCAGTACTTCTCTACGGGCCTCCGGGGACGGGAAAGACAGAGTCGGCTTACCAGCTGGCACGCAGGACAGGCCGGAATGTAAAACATGTGATCATCAGCGAGACCAAGAGCATGTGGTTCGGGCAGTCGGAGAAACTGATCAAGGGAATATTTGACAACTACCGCAAGCTGGTGGAAAATTCAAAGGTAGCTCCGATCCTGCTGTTTAATGAGGCGGATGCCATCTTCAGCTCACGGAAGCAGATTGGTAACTCCTCTGTGGATCAAACGGAGAATGCGATCCAGAACATCATTTTGCAGGAGATGGAGGATTTGAAGGGGATTCTTGTCGCAACTACGAACCTGACACAAAACCTTGATAAAGCTTTTGAGAGAAGGTTTCTTTATAAGATACTTTTTGAGATTCCGACACCGGAGATAATGGCCAGTATTTGGAGGAGTAAGATAAAAGGGCTTAAAAGGAAGGATGCTTCCATGTTGGCTCAACATTACCAGTTGTCGGGTGGGCAAATCGACAATGTTGTCCGAAAGTGCCTGATGAACCGCGTTTTGCATGGCGATATGCCCTCCATGGATGAAATCATGGCCCTGTGTACCGACGAGGTCATGGAGAGGCAGCAATACAGCAGGATCGGATTTCAGTTTCATAAACAAAAACAGAACAACCATGAAAAACAGTGAAGCAACAGAACAATTGATTGTTGATAATTTCTATGAGTACATCCGTGTAAAGGCCAAACGGTATCTCAAGGCTGGATATAAAAAATACAGGCATTACGATGCCTTCAACCAGCCCAGGATCAGGATGACAAAAAAGGCAGATGAGTTGTTAAAAACCGGGTGCAAACAGGTAGTCGGGTACCGGGGCATGACCATTGAGACTGCTTTCGATGGGCTGGGCATCCCCGGATTTTATCGCCTGATGGAATTGTTCCATTACAAGGTGGTAAAGCAACGGATCGCCGATATCGGTAACGGGATCATCCTTGATGAGATGCACCTGGAGCATGTGGTTTCGGGGCAGAAGATGAAATTGTACAACCGGGTAGATCGAAATAGCTAACTTTACACCTAAGAACCGTTGATATGAAATCCCTGTTTGCCACTTTCATCTTTTTATTGATAATTTCTTTCTCTGGCCTGGCCCAGCAAGTGTATGTTACCAAGTACAAGTCGGAAGCGGATGTGATTGTTTACATCACCAAATACAAGTCGGAAGCTGATCTTATTGTTTATGAAACCACCTATAAATCAGATGCAAAAGGATTCAAAGGCATCTGGTGCTTTACCAAGTACAAATCCGATGCCGATATCAAGATCTGGTATACACAATATAAAACCGATGCCAACTGGATCATCTGGTACACGAAATATAAGTCGGAAGCGGGGTGGAGGAAGAAATAAGTTTGATCTACTGATTTAACTGAAATGATGCTGCCTGATAGGGCATTTCCTTGTGCACTTTTCCTTCCAGTAAGCATCCCGCAGCTTTCTTGTTTCTCCCACCCCACTGCTTGAAAAAGAAAGAAACCCCTGCTTCCTTGCATTGATTTCGGATATCCACCACCCATTCCTGCTGTATTGGCCGAGCTTTGGATCCGCTTTCTCCGCCAACGATCACCCAATCGATATCAAGCAGGTCCATATCGGGTAGTACCGACAGCAATGGTTCTAGTGAGAGGAATTTGATAAATGCACCGGTCATTCGCAAATCCTGAATTCTGTGAACATAGGAGGAATGTTCCACCGTAACCCCCATCCAGATATTGGGGCTCCAGTTCAACAAGGGAGAGTATTGTCTCAAAATATCTGATCGTTTGGTCAGAACCTGAAAAACATGTTGCGGACAATCGTTCATTACCTGAAATACCCGTTGAATGAATTCCAATGGCATCTCTTCATGAAACAGGTCGCTCATGGAATTAGCAAAGACCATTTTGGGTTGTTTCCAATGAAAAGGCCGGAAGAGTTCCGACTCATGTTGGCGAAGGGCAAATCCATCCCGGTATTTATCAATGCCCATTGCTCGTAACCGCCCTGTCATCTTCTCAGCGTAGCAATTTCGACACCCGGAAGATATCTTGGTGCAGCCTGTCGACGGATTCCAGGTCAGTTCAGTCCATTCGATTTTTGTCTCTGCCATGGTTAAAATAATTTTCGTTGACCATCAAAACGAATACGTGTTGCTTTTTCCCAAAAATCAATTCCTCTCTCATGAGAAGTAGCAAAAAGCAAATCATAGAAGTTCGCTACAGAATTGAATTTGAAAAATCGATACCCAATTTTCAAAAGATTAATCCTGTAGTACTCACGGAAAAGATTTCTCAGTTCCATGTACTTACCTTGCTGAGCTTTTACAAGGTTATCAGGGTTTTCGAAAAAATCCATTCCATCAAGAAATTGGGCATATTTTGCAATACTATTTTTGTATTTGCCCTGATCCATTAAAGCACTTCCGATGTTCCGGTTAAAATCTGTGCCCGAGGCGACATTTATTATCAGGTCCATATTCGGAATGACTTCTTTCAGTGACTTGATTAATTGAAATGGAACACTACAATCTGTCGGATCGATAAAGATGAGGTTTAAGCTATCTTTTGAAATCTCTTCAACTAGTTTTCTGCAAATATCAGTATCATTATTGTAATCACCATAATGAACGAAAGCATTGCTGATGTTTCTTGAATTTATCCTTTCTGTTAAAGCACTGATTACCGATGTATCAGCATCAAAAAACAGAGCCTTATTCAAGTATTTAAAGGAGGGATGCTCCAGAATTGCCAATGCCGTACCATTGAATTCATCGCCAGTTTTTCGATTTATACATCTTCCCGGGCCACTGCAGATCTCAATATAGTTGATTTTGTTATTCCATTTAGTATGCATTCCAGTGGCAAAAATGCCAAAGTATTGAATCAGAAAATGAATTTTCTGGACGGCATGTTCCCCAACACAACGAACCGAAAGCTGATCAATAGCGGAATTCACTTTCGAGCAAAGATCATTTTCAGCAATCTCTTTCCTTTTCTCTTTATTGCATCCTGTTACACAATCAGGATTTGAAATCTCATTCAGTAGATCAGCGAAGCTCATATTGATGGGAATCTAATCGGTTTTAATCTTTCTAAGATAAGGAAAAATTACATCTCGTATACATTTGAATAAAATTCTCCCTAAACAAAGAAAAGTTCATAACTTGTACGTGAATTTCAAACACCTGAAGGATAGATGACTAATCTCTGCCAACTACAATTAAAAATGTTTACTTCATTGCATTGAAACGAACAGACCATGGACTCCCAAATCCGCCTCGCTGCATTCAACTGGCTCAGAGATCAAATCAGTATACACGGAGAAGTGTTATCCTGGTCTTTATTAACTAAAGGCTTCGATTTCAATGGAGAAAAAGCCCATCTGGTTGGGGCCAAAGGGATTTGGAAACCAAAGATGATGGAATTGCCATTGTCGATCATTACAAAATTCGAAGGCCCTTATGCAGATTCATTTACAAAGGAGGGATTGCTGACCTATAGTTATCGAGGAACTGTTGCAGACATCCACCATCCGGATAATGCTGGCCTGAGAGAGGTCATGCACCAAGGGATTCCTTTGATCTATTTTAGTGGGGTGGCTAAAGGTCGGTATTTTGTGTCGTTTCCCGTGTACATCATCCATGATGATCCATCCAAACTCTTGTTTACGGTTCAGGTTGATCAAATGAGAACCGTTGAATCATCGGAATCATGGGAAGAAACAGATGAAACCCGCTTCAGAAGGACATACGCAACAACCAGTGCCAAAGTCCGCCTCCATCAGCAGTTCTTCAGGGAAAGGGTATTAACTGCCTACCATCACCAATGTACCCTATGCAGTTTGAAACACCCTGAACTTCTTGATGCAGCCCATATCATTGGAGATACTGAAGAGATGGGAGATCCGATTGTGCAAAATGGCCTGTCCCTTTGCAAGATCCACCATGCAGCTTTTGACCAAAATATCCTCGGCATCAATCCTGATTATGAAATCAAGATTAGGACAGATATCCTTGAAGAGATCGATGGCCCCATGCTCAAACACGGCATCCAGGAACTGAACAACCAAATCATTATCCTTCCTTCAAGAAAAAAAGACTGGCCAGGTAAAGAACGCCTGGAGATACGATTTGAGAGGTTTAGGAATGCCGGATAATCATTTTCACTACTTTTACACACCATGTCCCGAAAACTCCTCTTTACAATCTTACTGTCCTACGCATGGATCTTTCTGATTCCGCTGACTGGTCTGGCCCAAAAAATCTATGTAACCAAGTACAAGTCGGAAGCGGGGTGGAGGAAGAAATAGGATGCGGCTTCAGGGACCAAAAAATAAAAATTCAAGCAAACCAATGGAAGAATACAGTGACGTGTATATGGAGCCATCCCATACAATCAGCCTGAACCAGATCCGATCGGCTCTCTTCGGCCTTGCCGTGGGTGATGCACTTGGCGTTCCGGTTGAGTTCATGAATCGGGAAGCACTGAAACGCAACCCTGTTACGGACATGAGCGGATATGGCATGTACAATCTTCCTGCCGGCACCTGGTCTGACGACAGCTCCCTTTCTTTCTGCCTTGCCGAGGCGCTGACAGAGGACTTTGATATGGGCAGGATTGCCCGAAAATTTGTGAAATGGAAGGACAAATCGTACTGGACACCGCGCGGGAGTGTTTTTGATATCGGCATCACCACAAACAGGTCGATCAACCGCCTGAAACGCGGGATCAAGCCGGAACTGGCCGGCGGCAGTACGGAGGACTCGAACGGAAACGGGTCGTTGATGCGGATCCTGCCGCTGCTTTTCCACATCAAAGACATGCCGCTGAACGAGAGATTTGAGCTGACACGCCTGGTATCATCCATCACCCACTCGCATATTCGTTCCGTTATCGCGTGCTTCTATTACCTGGAGTTTGCACGGCTCCTGATCCATCCTTCAGATAAACTCGAGGTTTACAAAACCCTCAGGAGGGAGTTTATTGGCAACCTTGACAGTCTTGGCATCAATCCGGAAGCCTTTGAACCATTTGACAAGCTGTTGACTGACGACATCTTTGCATTCAATGAAGAGGAAATCGGGAGCAGCGGGTATGTGGTTGAAACACTGGAAGCATCCACCTGGTGCCTGATGACAACTGATTCTTATTCGGCGGCCGTCCTGAAAGCAGTCAACCTTGGTGGCGACACAGACACTACTTCCGCCGTCACCGGAGGCCTGGCGGGATTATTATACGGGTATGACCAGATACCAAAGCGGTGGATTGATGTTCTGGCCAGGAAGAATGATATTGAGGATCTGTGCAGGCGGCTGGCAAACAGGTTGCAAGCCAACGGTATTGATCACCCCGGTTTACAGTAGGCAGTTGGCAGTTGGCAGTGGGCAGTTGGCAGTTGGCAGTTGGCAGTGGGCAGGTTTGCTTTCGGGTTTTACAGGCACATCCTGAATCCTGAATTAAAAGTTACTAATTCCTATTCATTACGTATAATTGATCTAAATAAGATGTATCTTTGCAAAAAAACAACAACAACCATGAATCCATATAAAATTTTCCTGCTGCTTTTCGCCGTTGCCCTGCTGATAAGCGGATGCAAGAAAAAAGATCCGACTGAACCTGCCAACCCTCCCTTACTTGGAGACCCTGAGGGGCTGGTAATCACTATCGTAAACAATTCCGGCCTGCCCGACTCTGTCATCTTCTTCTCCTGCATGGGACAGACCCATGGCAAAGATACAAACACCGTTTGGGTGGACGGGAACAATACGATAATCCCTGTAAGCATGGCCGACAACACGGTACTTCACGATGGGACAAAATACACCCACTATGCCCGAAGTCTTGCAAGCAACCCGGTCATCAAGCTAAAGGATAACCTTTATGGAGCACGGATCCGATTTTCGGTAAACAGCCCCCTGTGGATGAAGATTACTTCGGCTAATCCACACGCCAACTACTCCGAACCCAGCTTTTACTTCACCAACGACCCCAATTACGAGATCATCTTCGACAAAGTAGAATTCTCCTACACCGACCAAAAGCTGTGGATGAACACAACAGCCGTCGACTTTTTCGGCATCCCCTATACACTCACGGCTACGGTGAACGGAACCACTTACCACATCGGCACCTCCGCTTCACGCAAGGATGTATTCAGTTATTTCAAGAATGTGGCACCGGTCGCTTTTCATGAGCTGATCCAGGGAGATTACCGGATCGTAGCCCCAGCCCTGGTTCCTCCCCAGGATTTCAACCAGCACTACTTCGACAGCTACATCGATTCGGTTTGGAACAAATACAAAGGCAACGACTCACTCGTTCTTAAAGGTGAAATCCCGGCTAACTGGAGAGCTGCCGGGGTAGTCAACTCCGGCAACCAGCTTGTGTTCCGCGTGAAGTCTCCGAGTGCGGACTTCAACAACAAGACCGTCACAATAAACAAGCCCCCCACCATGGATGTCTTCGGTTGCAAAGGGACATTGAATCCCGGAGGTCCGCTTCCCGACCAGAAAATTATTCCACTGGTTGCCGCAGCCCTTAACCGTACAGTACTTTACAACTACGATGCGAACAATGCCTGCGATACCGCCAAATTTTACAAGGATCCCACAACCAACTGGTTCTCCAAGATAATGCATAAAGTAAGTGTGAACAACAAATGCTATGGCTTCGCAAACGATGATGTGTGTGACCAGAGCTCGCTCTTTCCTCCTGCCAAAATCACAGAGCTGACGATTACCATTATGAAATTTCAGTAGGCAGTAGGCAGTAGGCAGTAGGCAGTGGGCAGTGGGCAGTTTGCAGTGGGCAGTAGGCAGTTCACGTGCTACATGAGTTAAATTTTATAATTTTACTCTCCACCACTTCAGCGAATGACGACCAGAACAATTGCCATGTACACTAAAAACATTCGTAACCTTCTTGTCCTCACCCTGTTGCTTTGTCATTCATCGCCTGTATCTCTATTTGCACAACCCCGTGATGTGACGATTACCATCCACCTGCGGGGTGTATACGACAGCAAAACCAGCCTGCTGGGGCTTACGGGTTCCCGGACCTTTAAACCCATAGCAGAGGTACCGGCAGTGAAAAACGGGGAAACAGTCAGATTGTCTGTGCCCGGAGAAAAACTGCCGGGTGAGTTTGTGCTACGGTTCGATTACCGGGAGAAGGCGACCAGTACGCCCTACCCATCGGAGAAATACCTGTTCATCAACGACCAGGACCTGGAACTGTGGGTCAATCCGAAGGCTTGCAACAATGCCGACAGTACCTGGTTTCAACCGAACGAGTGGGAAAACGCTGCTTTTATCAGGTTCTCGAAAGAGAATGCCGGTCGAAAAGAAAAACTGGGACTGCTTCAGAACTTCCTGATGAACTATGATGAAACAGAGTCACTATTCTATCAACAAGGGATCAAGGAATATGAACAGAGACGTACATCCTACAACCTATGGCTTAAAACGAGGTCAGATCAGGATTCATCTCTCTTTGTAAGTTGCCTCTATAGCTTTCAGTATGTACCCGGGATCCCCTGGGAAGGCAGCGAAACCAAACGGATCGAAGGGGTGATTGCCCACTATTTCGACGGTATGGATGTTGGAAACCCAATGATCATCAAGACCTCCGATCTCAACAAATGGATGGACAGCTATGTAAACCTCTATGGCGGGATGGCCACCACCGTTGCCCTTCGCGATTCACTATTTCCCCTTGCCGGAAAGAGGGCCATTGAGAAAGCCCGGAAGGGCGATCCCCTGGTCTATGGCTGGATGGTGGACTATTTTTACCGGGGATTCGAAACCAACGGCATCGATGCAGGGATGAAGATCCTGCAGCCATACCTGGATGATCCAACATGCCTCACATCAAAACGACAGGAGATTGCCCGAAGACTGGAGGGGATGGAGCAATTGGTTCCGGGAAGCCAGGCACCCGATATTACACTGAACGACCAGGATGGCAACCTGTTTGAGCTGAACAGTTTCGAAACAAACAATAACTATATCCTTCTCCTCTTCTGGTCGGCTGACTGCAACCACTGTGTTGAGATGGCCGAAAATCTCTACCCGTTACTTCAGCAACCGGATCTCCAACAGAAAATTTCGGTTGTGGCCATCAGCCTGGATGAAACCGAAACAGAAATAGCTGCCTGGGAGCGCAAGATACCACAACTGACCGGTTGGAAACACCTCCGGGCATCCGAAGGGATCAACAGCAAAGTAGCATACGACTACTATGTCCTCGCCACCCCCATCATGGTCCTCCTCAATGCCAAAACAAAAGAGATCATTGCCACACCAAACACCATTAAAGAACTAATAACCACCATTCCTTAATTTGTCATTGCGAGGAGTCCCGGGTATCCCGGACGACGAAGCAACCTTCTCGCTTCTCGCCTTTCGCTTCTCGCTAATCTGGCATCCGGCATCACTTTTCACGATTCACGCTATTCACGATTCAAAACCTCCAGGAAAATCTCATCAAACCGATCCATGTCAACATCCTCGCCAACACTAACGTGCCTCCCATGAACCGTATCGACCTTCGTGCGTCCGTTTTCATCACCCTCTTCCGTGACCACCCGGAGGAGGAATGAACGTGTGCTGATGACAGAGGGATCGGTGGCGACAACCGCTGCCAGGACAAGAAGGATATATGGCTTCCGAAATGTGAAAGAATCAGTCAACAAACATCTCTTTAATAATGGCTTTTACTTTCCTGATCTCCTTGCTGTCCAGGTCGCCGATTCCTTTAATAATCCGGGTTAGATCAATCGTTCGGATCTGATCCAAAACAATCCAGTTATTATTTCCGTCGAGTTCAAATTTAACCCGGGTCATGTAATTCTTTGACTTCGACGTAATTGGAGCTATGGTGATGGTCCTTAGATGTTTATTCATCTCATCGGGTGAAATGACCAGACAGGGCCGCGTCTTTTTGATTTCACTTCCCACGGTGGGATCAAGGTTAACGATAACAATCCGGTATTGCTTTATTTCCATTCCTCAAGATTTTCGTCCTCAAAGAAGTCGTCAATCAGAAGCCTGTCATCGCCATTTTCATGCATCTGCTGAAATGATTTTTCCCAGTCTTGCCGAGGCTTTGCGACAGGTTTTAAAATTATCCGGCCTTTCTCCAGGATCAACTCGACTTTGTCTTTGATGTCATATTTTGCTAAAAGGTTTTTTGTCAACCTGATCCCTTTTGAATTTCCGATGTCAATCACCGATACCTGCATCCGTTCGCTATTTATAATTACATTGTAATTACAAAGATACACATTTTTTCAAACAATATTACATTCAGTCCTTTCATTTTTCATTCCGAGATTGCTTCGTCGGTCCTAACGGGGACGTTTGGCTGTATGCGCCACATCGCCCTAGTGATAACCTACCGCTGTGTCGTAGCAAATACTCCCGAGTACCCTGGAGAAGTAGGCCATCTTCTTCCTTCTTCCATCCATCCGCCAAAATCGGCCATTCATCCACTCACATCCCCTGTTCGCCAAATAGGGCTAAATAAATACCCATTAATGTAACATATTTGCATCACAACAGTCTAATTACCCAAACAATAAATACAATGAAAAACACAATAACCAATATAACAGTGAAGGCGATACTGACTTTCGTGATAGCTTTCGGCATTCAACTCTCCGGCCTTATTGCCAGCAATATCGGAGATGTCGTCACCCCAAGCGAACCAAACAGCCTGTTTTGCCCTGAATGCCCCGTATTAAGCCCCAAGGTGCCCCTGGAAGCTCCCTTTATGGAGTTCACCGAGTTTGATTTCACAATGAGTCTGTTTCCAGTGGTGCCTATGGAAGCGGAATTTGATAATGGAATTGAGGTTGAACTGACAGCCAACAGCTTTTCGCCCAGTTTGCCGACTCAGGCTGATTTTGATGATGAAGTTTCACCGAATAGCTTAAATAAAAGATTCATCCCCATCGTACCAGCAACTGCTGACTTCAGAGACTCTCTATAACCCCATATATATCCCCCGCTTAACTAAAGCCGCTCCTTTTTGGGGTGGCTTTTTTTAGTGGGCAGAAATACTGGATAACTGTTGCCGCGTCGCTTCCTGCTTCGTTTTCCTCGCAGTTTCAGCTTCTCGCAATGACAATTATGACTGGATAACTGGATTCTGGATTCTGGATGACTTGAACCTTGTCCTCGTCCTACCTCCCTGCAATCGCTGCTTCTAACTGTGGCGACAGGTCGGTCTGATGGTGAACCAGTTTCCACTGTCCGTTTTCAAGGTGGAAGACATTTGTAGCCCGGTGGCTCACTTTGACGGGTTTGCCATCGGCGCTCATGTTTTCGCCCTCCTCAATACACACAGTGTATCCCAGGTTGGTACCGGCAAAAACGTGCACATCTTTGCATGCGATTGTACCTCCCAGCTTCATGGCGGCTTCCTTCTGAAATTCTTCGCTCACTGCTTTCCAGCCGGTCAAACGGCCACCGAATGGTCCCATATCTGTTATTTTTTCTGAATGTGACCAGAGGGCGTTCATTGGCTCCAGGTTGCCGGTAAACATGGCGTTGAGTGCAGCATACAGGGAATCGTTGGCCGCAAGCAGCTGCTGTTCGGTTTGCCTGATTGTTTCATTTGAAACGTATATGTCGGTCTTATTTTGTTCTTCTGTTTTCATATTTCCGCATGATGATAAGATGATTGAAGTACTGATCAGCACTCCAAAAACGATCGTGGATTGTTTCATTGTTGATTAAATTGTTGAAAATAAACGACAAATGTACGTACATTATTTGAATTCATTCCAAATAAAGATTAATAAATTTTGAGACGACAATCCTAGAGCAGTTGGCAGTAGGCAGTTGGCAGTTGGCAGTAGGCAGTAGGCAGTTGGCAGTGGGCAGTAATCACGATTCACGATTCACGATTCACGATTTTTCGTACCTTTAGTGGAAATTTAATCTTTACAAATATGAGAACCAAGCAAATTATTCCCCTGATCCTGGTCATGTTGTTCTCCGGAATCGTTATGGATTCCTGCAAAAAAGCAGAACAGGAGTATACCTCAACCAACATGGAGGTGACATTGCCCAAGTTAAAGCTTAAACATGATCTATACTACTCCATATCCAGCTTCGACCGGTCGATTGAGATGGATTTTAATGAAACGCTGGATTCGAATTCAGTGACGGGAAATGTTCATTTCTCTGACATCAGCGGGTCCCTCGACGGCTTCATAGAGATACAGGTTTTCGGCCGGAAAGTGATGGTGGTTTTTGATCCTGGTTTTGCACTGAAGGATGGATGGCAGTATTTTTTGACCGTCAGCACCGGTGTTACTACCGCATCCGGCAAACATTTCCAGGCGGATAAAAAACTGGAGTTGAGAACCGTTGCTGTACATCCCGACATGTCGGTGGGTATTGTTCCCAAGGATTCTGTGCCAAGAACCGCGGTTGCTGTAATCAGCGATATCCACCTGGGTGATGCCAGGGCAAATACCCTGAAATACTGCTGGTTTGGCGACAACAATACAGCATTGCTTGACCTGCTCGACTTCATTGAATCGGGAAACGAGGTGAAGCAGGTGGTGATCCTGGGAGATCTGTTCGACGAGTGGATTGTACCCTATACGATAAACCCTTTCGATTCGCAGTCGGGCATCACCAACGGAAAAGAGTACTTTCATGCTGTGGCCGATAACCCGGTGAACCAGCTGATCATAGCCAAACTTCAGGATATCGCAAGTCACCAGGAGATTGACCTGATCTATGTTCATGGAAATCACGATATGCTGCTTACCAATGAAGTCCTCCAGGAGATCATCCCCGGCATCATCTGGAAGGGCGATAACATCGGCCTCGGGATATACTTCCCTGTGCCTGAGATCGTCCTGGAACACGGACACCGGTACGATTTCTTCAATTGTCCGCAGCCACTTACCAATCCGGGCCATATCCTGCCACCCGGTTATTTCATTTCGCGGCTATACGCTCAGGGGACCATGGACCATCCGGGAAACTTGAAAAGCGGAGAGGATATCAGCGGATCTTTTGAATTCAAGACAGCCTGGGATATTGCTTACCTGCACACGATTCTCCAGTACAAAATGGTGGTTAATCCATATGCAATGAATATTCTGATGGGTGGAATTGATAACTATCCGGGCCCATATTCGTTTCATGGGATCAAGGAGATGTATGCGACGAACATTGAGGATCTCTGGGGTCAGACACAGGTCCAGAACCTTGTTCCATATCCTATGGCCTGTTGTTTTCATGCCATCTGGAACGGACACAGCGATCTCTATACCGCTGCTGAAATGGAGTACCTGGATCCGGCTACTGCTCCCAAAACATACAAAATCGTTGGCTTCGGGCATACACACGAACCCCTGCTCCAGGTCTATCCAAAAAGCTCAGTGTATTCCGGCATCTATGCCAACTCTGGATCCTGGATAGATGCCAGCCAGACCAGCTATGACGTGAGGACCTACCTGATCATCACACCCGGCGCCTGGAGTGGCTCAGCGATCGATGTTGTAAGTCTGTACCAATACAATCTTGAAACCAACTCAGGCAACCCGGCAGGTGGATATGCGCCGAAATTGCTGGCGGAGGAGAGCATCTGAACGAAGTACGATTAATCCGATTTTCGATTTACGAATTAATCGCGATGCGAAAAGCAAAACCAGCATCTGGCATCCAGGATCCTCGCAGATCTGACACTTTTTGGTTCTAAAACTTGACTTTTGCGGACAAATGACGTATATTTGGCGACAAATTGCGTAAAATGAAACCATATCCGATTACGGAAGTTGACGAGTTTATTGAGAACATCCTCGACAGTGCTGATCCATATAATGTTATAAAGAGTATACGGGAAGGGGTAGAATATGAAGTTTTCTCGAGATTTGATGATTTAACCGGTTTCTCATTGAGTGAGTGGTCAGGTTTCCTGCATGTCTCGGAACGAACCCTTCAACGGTATAAAACTACAGGCCAGCACCTGGGAGCGGTCCAGTCAGAGAAGTTCCTGGCTATTGCCATCCTGTTTCAGCAAGGAATACAGGTTTTTGGTTCCACGGATAAATTTTCCTTGTGGCTGGAAACAGTCAATGTTGCATTTGGCGGCATCAGGCCGAAAGAATTACTGGATAACTCCTTTGGGATCGAGATGATAAAGAGCGAGCTGGGCCGGATTGAACAGGGGATACTCGCATGAATGTTTTCCGGCTATGCAAATCAGTTTATTCTAATGATCTCTCCGGGAAAGGGGCAGCTCTCTATGGCGGGAGGTGGAACAGTAAAGGCATCCCGGTCATCTATACCAGCGAATCCAAGGCATTATGCCTGCTGGAAGCGGCTGTCCATTTCCCTTTAGGGAACTCTCCCAGAGATCTCATGATTGTGACAATCGAAATCCCTGATACGATCAACATTCGGGTTGTTCTGAAAAAGGACGTACATGATGGCTGGAATGCCTTCCCTTTTCATTCGTCAACACAAAAAATTGGTGACAGGCTACTGAAAGAGCTGGAATACCAGGTTATAAAAGTCCCCTCTGCACTGGTCCCCTGCGAATATAATTTCCTGATCAATCCCCTGCATCCTGCATCTAATAAAATCAAAATCCATGCAGTTGACCCCTTCCCGATTGATCAGCGATCAGCGATTAGCCATAAGGCATGAAGGAATGAAGGAATGAAGGAATGAAGGAATGAAGGAATGAAGGAATGAAACCAACACCCAGTCCCTCAGTTATCCAGGATCCAGCATCCAGGATCCAGGATCCAGCATCCAGGATCAAGTTAGTGTGCGTCCAGTCCATTCAGCATATACACCATATGCATCAACGACTTTCCGATCTCCTGCATATACTCATTAACGGCTTTGACGCTGCCCGGAAGGGTGAATATCAGCGTGTTTCCGGTAACTCCGGCCACACCTCTGCTAAGGAGGGCCTGGTGTTTTTCGGCTCCATACTTTATACGGATCATCTCCATGATACCGGGGATCTCTTTGTCGAACATTGGTTTCACCACATCGGGGGTGAAATCGCGATGACCAATGCCCGTGCCTCCTGTTGTGAAGATAAAATCGATATCGGCATCAATGGCTTCTTGCAAAGCAGAGCGGAGTTGATCAGGATCGTCGGGAAGGAGAACTACGTGAGACGTGAGACGTGAGACGTGAGGGGAAGGGTCGAGGGTCGAGGGTCGAGGGTCGAGGCTCCGGGATTCAGAATCGGGATGCTTTTGTGTTTTTGTGTTTTCGTGGCTATTAAAAAAGTCTTCCAAAAGTTCCTTCACCCTGGGCCCAGACTTATCCTCATATTCACCCTTGAAGGCCCGATCGGAAAGCGTGATAATCCGCGCTGAATAGACCTTTGGAACATAATCAAGGCTAATTCCTGCGGTTAATGATGCCGGATGCTGGATACTGGATGCTGGATGCTGGATCCTGGATGCTGGATGCTGGATGCTGGATGCTGGATGCTGGATGCTGGATTCTTGATCCTCGGTGCTTGAACCTTGAACCTTGAACCTTGAACCTAAAGCCCCTGCCGTTATCACTCTGGCAAAGATCCCCTCCTTTGGCATCACGCAATTTCCTACCTCTTTAAAAATAGAACACGAAGTCCCATGGCACTCTTTCCCGATCTGGGTTACTTCAAGCTCAACCTCTTCGCTGACGAAGCGGTCGAGGGGATGGCATTTCCACAGATCAATCCCTTCGGTGGTGATGTTTTCGGCAAACTCTCCGTAGTTGATCTTCCGGCCTGCCTCCATCTCAGATTTCCGGATGCTCCCGATCCCCAGCATGCTCACCTGCCGGTTCCATGGACCGCTGTGGGCATCGCCCTCCACGCCGTTTTCCGTCAGGGTGATCGAGGGTACAGGAAGTTTTATGGTTCCCTTTTTCTCAGAAATATTTACAGATAGAACCTTTAGTTTATTCATTTTTTCTGAAGATTTGAAAACTGATGATCGCTTTAGCGAAGTAAGCCCCCTTTAGGGGGTTTGGGGGTGGGTTAAATATCTATTTTGATTTTGTCAATTAATTTCACCTCTCCGATCACCATAAACTTATCCACTGCCTTACACATGTCGTAGACAGTCAGCAATGCGATGGATACTGCCGTTAGTGCCTCCATCTCAATACCGGTCTGGCCAATACATCTGGCAACAGCGTTTACGGTCACACCCGTCTCATCAAGTTCGGCTTTGACATCCAGTTTGGTGATTTGCAGCGGATGACAAAGAGGGATCAGTTCGCTTGTTTTTTTTCCACCCTGGATACCGGCAATCTCAGCAACAGTGAGCACATCGCCCTTCTTCATCTGATTTTCCCGGATAAGTCGTAAAGTTTCCTCAGACAGGGTTATATGCCCGTGGGCAGAAGCTGTTCTCAATTGAGTAGTTTTATTACTCACATCAACCATATTAGCTTTGCCGGAAGAGTCTGTATGTGAAAGATTTGGTTTCATGTTTCATGTTTCAAGTTTCAGGTTTTTTTACCACATTAGTCACAATAGGGCACATTAGTTCTATTGTGTTCTATGTGCCTATTGTGGTTCATATCTTATTTTCTTAATTTCCTAATTTCCATTCCTTATTTAGCCTCCAATATTATTAAATGCATTCACAGTATTCACCGTACCTTTCTCCGGCTTCAGGTTGATTGCCTGAACAAGTGCTTCCCGGATGCCGAGTTCGTGGATGTCGAATTCGATATCGTTAAAGAGGCATGGTTTGATCTTTCCGTTAGCGGTCAGGCGCAGGCGGCTGCAACGCGAGCAATCGCCACCGTCGCCATTCTCCACAGTCGTGAAACAACCATCTTCCAGGCTCATCTGGTGAATAAAACGGATCTCAAGGTTGTGCATCCGGCAATACTCCCGAACCTCCCTTGCATCCTGCTCTTCTGATGAGTGTTGCACCACACAGTTGATTTTGACAGGAGTGAGTCCGGCCTGTTTCGCAGCTTCAATTCCACGGAACACCTGCTCTACATCCCCGCCCCGTGTGAGCTTTCTGTAATGAGTGGGGTTGACGGCATCGAGGCTTATATTTACCCGGTGCAGACCCGCCTTTTTGAGGATGGGTGCAAATTTTTCGAGGAGGGTACCGTTGGTGGTCAGGCCAAAGTCGCGGATACCCGGAATCGCAGCAATCATGGCAACAAGATCCTCAACACCTCTTCGTACCAAAGGCTCTCCACCCGTGAGCCGCACCTTGTCGATCCCAAGTGTCACCGCTTCCCTTACAACCTTCACAATCTCTTCATAGGGCATAATCAGATGATGGCCAATCAGCGGGACTCCCTCTTCGGGCATGCAGTAAATGCAGCGGAGGTTACACCGGTCGGTGATGCTGATCCGCAGGTAGTTGATTTTCCGGTTATAGCAGTCGAACATCCTGGAGCTCTCCTTTTTTTCGTTCTGTTGTCCCGATTTCAATTGAGATCATGCCCTCTGCTTTGATGTATGAGTGGATGTGTGCAGATCCATGGTAATCCACCGGGAAAATTTCGCCTTCGCGGATGAATACCGGCAACATCGATTTGCGGGATGATTTTTTTCGTCTGAAGTCAACCCCCAACGGAAGTCTTATCAGTGGAGGGGAGTAGGTGTGCCCCATCAACTTGAAAAGAAACGGCTTTACCAGGATTTCAAAAATCACAAAGGAGGAGACGGGATTTCCGGGAAGGCCGAAAACAAAACCGGATCCCCTCCTGCCAAATAGGGTGGGTCGTCCGGGTTGAATGGCAATGCTTTTGAAGAGGATCTCCACCCCAAGCTGGCTCATGATGCCGGGAACGTAGTCGTATTCGCCCATGGATACCCCGCCCGAAAGGATAAGAACATCTGATTTTGCCAATCCCTCATCAATCTTCGCATATAGCTCCTCTTTGGAATCTCCTGATATCCCCAGTCCGAGTGCCTCCAGGTGCATCTGCCCAAGCTGTGCGATCAGTTGCGAAGAGTTGGAGTTCCGGATCTTCGCCGGACCTGGAATCTCTTTTGGATCTACCAGCTCGTCGCCAGTAGAGATTACGGCCACCTTAGGTTGTTTATAAACAGTAGGGGAGACGGCGCCAACAGAGGCCAGAACTGCAATTCCCGGAGGTGATATCAAACTCCCGCCAGGAAGCACAAGATCTCCTTGCCGGATATCTTCACCCTTGTAGCAGATGTTGGGAGCGGTAGTGTCAGCAGTAAACCGGATCCGGCCGTCGGGAAGCTCCTCCGTATCTTCCACCATAATTACCGTATCAGCTCCTTCGGGAACCATTGCGCCGGTCATGATTTTTGCGCATTCGCCCGGGCCGATGGGGTGTGTGGGAACCGTGCCGGCCGGAATGATCCCCACCATCTGTAGAGACGCGGCATGCCGCGTCTCACCGCCAGGGGTACGGGATGCCGTATGCGATGGAACCGCGGCAGGCCGCGTCTGTACGTCCGGTTTCATCACCAACGGCAGATCGGAAATCCGGCATGCATATCCATCCACGGCCGATTTGTTGAAGGGGGGCATGTCGACGTCGGAGAGGATATCGTCGGCCAGAATCCGTCCGGGTGATGATGCCAGGGAACATCGCCCGGTGCCAAACGGAGTTGCCGTTGCAAGTAAAATGTCAAGTGCCTCGTTAAACGAAATCATAATCTGTTTTTCAACCTCTCAGTTCGTCAATAAATGTGGCAAAACCCTCCTGTATTGTATTGTCGACACGGGTGTGGAAATGATCAAACGCCGCGACCAACCGCTTGCCTTCGGGTGTCAGCTGTGTGTTGCCTCCTTCGGCGCCTCCCCGGTGCTTTTCAAGCAGTGAAAATCCAAAGAAATCTTCAATTTTTTTTAAATTTCCCCATGTACGGCGATAGGTGTAACCCAGTTCGTCGCAGGCAGCTTTCATGGAGCCTTTTTGTTCGATCAGCTTCAGCATCTGCCATTTTCCGTCTCCTAAAATGCCCTTTCCGGCACTATCCTCCATCCACATCTTGTAATGCAGGCTGATGGAGTCCATTTTCGAATCGAATTTCGTTGTCATAAACCTAAATTTCAAGCAAAGGTAAACTAAATATCGATCGGCAAAGCCATGCATATCCCTGACGTGACCATCTATTAAGTAGAATTAGTATAAATAAGAATTATGATGTATCTTTGTCAAAAATATTACTCTTAATGAAAAATCATACTGGTATTCTCCTTTTACTCTTTTTCGGTGTTTTGATGGGTGCGCTGGATATATCAATCGTAGGACCGGCCATTCCGAGTATTGGCGAAGCCCTGAATGTCCCTGAAAAACAATTAACGTGGATCTTTTCCATCTACATCCTGTTCAGTTTAATTGGCATCTCATTTATGGCCAAACTCTCCGACCTCTTTGGCCGCAGGTGGATTTATATAATTGCCCTGATTATTTTTGGGATCGGCTCGTTGGTCGTAAGCTTATCTGATAACATCACCTGGTTACTTGCCGGCAGGTCAATCCAGGGGTTTGGAGCCGCTGGTATTTTCCCGATAGCATCGGCTGTGATCGGCGATATTTTTCCTGTCGAAAAACGCGGAAGAGCCCTGGGACTTATCGGGGCTGTGTTTGGAATTGCCTTTATCATCGGACCATTCATTGCCGGATTCATGCTCATGTATTTTTCGTGGAACGTTCTGTTTCTGATCAATATCCCGATTGTCATTGTGCTGATCATTGCCTCTGCATTCCTGCTGCCAACCAAGCCTGTCGCAGAAGCCACTAAAATTGACTGGACAGGCATGGTGATGATAGCTATTATCCTGGGAGCCTTTGCGGTTGCCATCAATCTGATTGATGCCGATAACTTAGAAAGGATGGGGAAGTGGCCTATCCTACCCCTGATTCTCGTGGTACTTATTCTCACTCCGCTGATGATCATGCTCGAATATTCCAACAAAGCCCCGGTATTTAATGTACGTCTATTCAACTCGCCACAGATCAGGCTTGTAGGGTTTATTGCTTTCGGGATCGGACTGTTCCAGTCGGCGATTGTTTTTCTTCCCTCATTTTCAGTATTGACATTTGGAGTTGATCCGAGCAGCGCGAGTTTCATGCTCCTACCTGTAGTTTTCATCGCTGCAGTAGGATCTCCGGTCAGCGGCAGGCTTGTAGACAGGGTGGGCTCACGAGCGGTCATTGTCTTTGGCCTGCTCGTGGCAACTGTCGCATTCTATCTGCTGAGCCTTATGGGAGAAGACCTCTCACTGTTCTATATAAGCGGAGGACTGCTTGGTCTTGGCCTGTCGATGCGTGCCGCACTGAACTACATCATGCTGAACGAAGTGGGTGCTGAAGAACGTGCCTCCACCCAGGGCATCCTGATTATCTTTATCAGTGTTGGCCATCTGTCGGGTGCAGCTATCATCGGGGTTATCACAGCCTCATCATGGGGAGCGGCAATGGGATTTTCATACGCATTCTTGGGAATGGCAGGGCTGTCGTTAATACTTTTCATCTCCTCATTTTTCCTGAAGTCGAGGAAGGCGGAATTGAAAATTGAAAATTGAGAATTGAAAACTGAAATTTGAACCTTGAACCTTGAACCTTGAACTTTGAAACTAACATATAGGTATGAATAACGCAGTAATAAATTTTGAGCGGCCGGTGAACGAGCGGACACGTAATTATGTTCCCGGGTCGCGGGAGCGGAAAGCTCTTACCACGGAATTAGACCGCCTGTCAGCCGAAATTCAGGATATCCCACTGATCATCGGAGGAAAAGAGATACGAACGGGTAAGACTGGGACGGTTGTGATGCCCCATAACCATCAACATGTCCTGGCTAAGTACCATATGGCTGGTGAGGCAGAGATAAAGATGGCCATTGATGCCGCCCTGAAAGCGCATAAAGAGTGGGCTGCCATCCCCTGGGTGGAGAGGGTATCGGTCAGTCTGCGGGCTGCTGAACTGCTTTCATTGACATACCGCCCCCTGATCAATGCATCCACTATGCTGGGCCAGGGCAAGAACGCCTACCAGGCGGAGATTGATGCCGCCTGCGAAACGATAGACTTTCTGCGCTTCAATGCATACTTCACCTCGGAGATATACAAAGATCAGCCGCACTCCTCTCCCGGCATCATAAACAGGTTTGAATACCGTCCGCTCGAAGGTTTTGTATTTACGGTAACGCCCTTCAACTTCACGGCACTTGCCTCCAACCTCAATATGGCCCCGGTAGTGATGGGAAATACGGTAGTATGGAAACCTGCAACGACATCACTGCTTTCCAGTTACTACCTGATGAAGGTATTCCGTGAAGCCGGATTGCCTGATGGCGTGATCAACTTCATCCCCGGCCCAGGCAGCCTGATAGGAAAGCAGGCGTTGAGTCACCGCGACCTAACCGGTATCCATTTCACCGGATCAACCTCCACGTTTAACAATATCTGGCAGCAGGCATCTGCCAATATCGGTAACTTCAAATCCTATCCCCGGATTGTGGGTGAGACAGGCGGGAAGGACTTCATATTCGTTCATCCTTCAGCCGACACACAGGAGGTGGCAGTTGCCATGGTTCGCGGCGCTTACGAATACCAGGGGCAAAAATGTTCTGCGGCTTCAAGGGCCTACATCCCTGCATCACTCTGGCCTGACATCAATGAGAAAATAGGGGAGATGCTATCTCAGATCACAGTTGGCAGTGTGACAGAATTCAGCCATTTCATGAATGCGGTAATTGATGAAAAGGCCTTCGACAGCATTATGGGATATATTAAGTATGCTAAAAAGTCGCACCATGCCAAGGTCATATTTGGCGGAACCGGTGATAAATCTGTTGGCTACTTCATTCAACCCACCGTGATCCTCACTACTGATCCGCATTTTAAGACGATGGAAGAGGAGATCTTCGGGCCGGTTTTGACGGTTTTTGTTTACAACGATAAGGAATTTGAGAAGACCCTTCAGATATGCGACCAAACCTCTCCATATGCGTTGACCGGGTCTATTTTTTCGAGGGACAGGAGGGCAATGAACCAGGCATGCGGTGCTCTGCGTTATGCTGCCGGCAACTTCTACTTCAATGACAAACCGTCGGGAGCGGTGGTTGGACAGCAACCTTTTGGCGGGGCACGGGCATCCGGCACGAACGACAAATCAGGCAGTTACCTGAACCTGTTACGCTGGACCAATCCGCGTACCATCAAAGAAACGCTGATACCTGCAACGGAGTTTACCTATCCGTTTATGAAGGAGGATAAATGCCATTAAGGAAGTACGAAGTCAGAAATTAGAGGTTAGAACGGGAAGTACGAAGTTAGAAGTGTAAAGTTAAACGGAGGTTAGTTTTTGGAAGAATAATTAAACACTTTATCTTAGCGCTATGAGAATTCAATACTACGTTTGCCAGATCTTTTCAACATAGAATATCCATGATAACTATTGAAGATCCTGAATTTCGGAAATTAGGCTGAAATGAAATACGAACTTTATGGCAATCTATGGCAATTAATAACAACCCTTAAAGGATAGGAAAATGGAGTGGTTACTTGATTATAATCCGATACTGCTTGCGCTCGGAGCAACACTTTTTACCTGGTTTCTTACGGCAGCAGGAGCTTCAATGGTTTTCTTTTTTAAAACAATCAATAAAAAGATACTAAATTCAATGCTGGGTTTTGCGGCTGGAGTAATGATCGCTGCCAGTTTCTGGTCTTTGCTTAAGCCTGCGATTGAAATGTCGGAAGCAAGTGGTGACATTCCCTGGTTGCCTGCGGTTATTGGATTTTTATCAGGGGGAGCTTTTTTACTTCTGGTAGATAAACTTTTACCTCACCTGCACCTGGGGTTGTCTATTGACAAGGCCGAAGGTATTAAAACATCCTGGCAAAGGAGCATATTGCTTGTACTTGCAATAACGTTGCATAATATACCGGAAGGGTTAGCTGTTGGAGTTGCATTCGGTGCACTGGCACATAATCCGGATGTTGGTATTCTTGCAGGAGCCATTGCCCTGGCTATTGGAATTGGATTGCAAAACTTTCCTGAAGGTGCAGCTGTTTCAATTCCTCTTCGCCGGGAGGGTCTTTCCAGGTTAAAAGCTTTTAATTATGGCCAGCTTTCCGGGATTGTTGAACCGATTGCCGGAGTACTGGGTGCTTACCTGGTGTTGACTGTTACTCCTTTATTGCCCTACGCCCTTTCCTTTGCGGCAGGAGCAATGATTTTTGTAGTTGTTGAAGAATTAATACCTGAATCACAAACCGGAAATGAGACTGATTTATCTACAATCGGAGCCATGCTTGGTTTTGCGACTATGATGATGTTGGATGTTGCTTTTGGGTAGCAATAAACGGTACAAAATACAACCGGCAATGAAAAGAAGAAATTTCATACTATCAACACTTGCACTATTACCTGCACTTGCATTTGCTAAAATTAATTCAATAATTCCTATGAGAACAAGAAAAGGGTTTAAGGTGAATGCTGGGGAAGCAAGGTTTGGAGTGCATTACAAAATGAAAGGTATTACCTTAAATACTCTGGACATAAAAATTTCAGGTGAAGATACCGAAAACGACCTGGCCGTGTTTGAACAAACTGGTTTGACCCCGAATGGCGGACCACCATTGCATATTCATCCTTTTCAAGATGAATGGTTTTATGTTATTGAAGGCAAATACCTGTTCCAGGTTGGCGCTGACAAATATCAAATTAACCCTGGCGATACAATTTTCCTGCCTCGAAATGTTCAACATGCCTTTATGCAACTAACCAAGAAAGGAAAAATGATTGTTTCATATCTGCCGGCTGGCAAAATGGAATCATTTTTTAAAGTGACTGATCAATGGACTTCACCTCCATCAAAAGAAGAAGTTGACAAGGTATTTGCTGACCACGATATGAAAGTTACAGGTCCGCCCCTGCAAGCAGAATAGTATAAATTCATGGCAATCCATGGCAATTGATGTGCAATACATGCGCAATTAATGGCAATTATTGCAGTGGTTCCACCACCTCAATAAGCTCCGGCAAATCCATACCCAGCCTCTTCAGGTGTTCAATCTTCGGGACTCCGTTTTTGGTCCAGCCACGACGTTCATAGACGGCATCAAGCAGTTTTTCGTATTGATTTTCCCGGTATTCACGCGTAATTGCCATTTTCTCTTCTGTAGTTTTCCCTTCGGGATCCACATTCAGGATCTCTTTGAGCTGTTTATCATACCGTTCAGCCCGTGATTCATACTCCTCAATGGTTACAGGTCCGGCAGCGCGATATGGCTGGGCGTCGTGTTTCCGCAGACCATATCCCCGTCGGATGTTGAAGATCCGTTGGAAGTTATAGACCCGTTCTGATTGCGTTACGATGTCATCTTTGTTGATGTTCTGGCCGGTTACGGCATTGAAGATGGTTACGTAGTTGTCGACATGTTCGGGCACCTTTGCCGGTTCTTCCGTTTCTGCATTACCAACAGGTTCCACATCGTTCCAGGGAAGCTTGCAAAATCCGGCCAGTCCGAACCAGGTCCGGAACATCGGGAAGTAATGGAGTGCTTCAGCCTTCTTTTCAAAAGTAGGGATCTGGTTGTTGACCATATCCATGAAGATCAGCCACGCTTCGTCGTGCTGTGGTCCTTTGTTGGTCATGGCATAGCCACCCTGTTGGGCGAGCGATTCTTTGGAGACATACTGGGAATATTCCAGCCCTTTGTTCTCCATGCCAATATCCTGCATGTACCGGGGATCTCCCCACCCTTTCTCAGCGAAGATCTGCTTCATTTTCCGCACGCCCTGACCGGCAATCATCCCAAATCCTTCCCCTTTGGCGAGCTGGTGTAGCAATTCCATTGCTGTATCGGCATTGCCGAAGTTGAGTTTTAGCCCACCGGTCCGTGATTCATTCAGGATGCCGCTTTCGAAGCAATCCATGATGAACCCCAGGATCGTTCCCCAGGTGATTGTACATATGCCGTATGTGTCACAATAAAAATTGGCTTCAATCGTAAAATCGGGGTTGAATATACCGGCAATCGACCCCAGCGAAGAGGTTGTCTCATATTCGGGTCCATCAACGATTACCCGGTCACCGGCATACGGGCCACTGCGGAGCAGGTAGTTGTCGACTCCCTTTGAGCAGGCCATGTTGCACCCAACCCAGCATCCGTCGGGGACATTTTGTGTGAAGTAGGACATCCAGACATCACCAGTAATCTTGTCGGCATCGGGGTGACTCCCAAATCTGAAATTGTGAACAGGCAGCAGGTCGTAATCGTTCATAATGTTGGTGAGGTGTGCGGTGCCTTTCTTCTTCATCTCGCACTGCTGGTCATCCAGCTCACGCATCTCTGTGTTAAATTTGCGGCCACGCTCCTTAATCGGGTCCATGTCGGCAACATTGTTTCTGTTGCCTCCAATAGGTTTTACATGGGCGGCGATGGCTTTGATCTTCTTATCGCGAAGGACAGTTCCGATTCCTCCGCGTCCGGCTTGTTTCAGCCTGACTTTTTTCCGTTTGATGTCGTAGAAGCTGAAGTTCAGCATCCCTATCAGGGAGTGCTCGGCAGCGGTTCCTGAGGAGACTACCGATACATTGTATTTGTCTTTTTCGTTTTCGGGATTGGCCAGCATGTCGTGAAGCTCTTCGGCCAGCACATGGCTGTCGGAAGGAAGATCACCGGCTTCGTAAAAATCGATCACCTCACGCTCTTCGTCGAAAATAATGAGGATCTCCTCATCAGATTTTCCCTGAAGTTCCAGTGCGTCAAATCCACAGAACTTGAGGAATGGTCCGAAAAAGCCACCTACGTTGGAGTCGACAACAATGTCGGTCTGCGGACTGATAGCACAGCAGATAGCTTTTCCTGAGCCGGAGTATTGAGTAATCCCGCAGCATGGCCCTCCGGAGATCACGATTTCGTTCTCCGGGTCATTCCATTTTGTGTTGGGTTGGGTGGCATCCCACAGCAGGCGGAGGTCAAATCCTTTTCCCCCGATAAATTTCTCTTTCATCTCCTGGCTGACAGGCTTCTCGGTTACCACGAGGTCACCGACATTGATATGGACAGTTCGGTTGTTGTAGCCTTTATCAATGGGGGCCCAGGTGTACTTGTACTGCTTGAGTAGTTTGTGGGTTTTCTTGAATTCTTCGAAATTCATATGGGTTTTTCTTTTATTGGTTTCTTTCGGACAAAATTAGAAAAAAAAGAGAGGGTAAAGAGTAGAATATCAAAAAGTTCGATATGTTTTTTCGGGCATATCGGAAGTCTAAAAGTGAAATTAGTATATTTGCCTTACTGGATTACTGGATAACTGGATGCCGGATGCCTGATAACCTGAAACCTGAAACCTGAAACCTGAAACCTGAAACCTGAAACCTGAAACCTGAAACAAATATGACCTTCGACCAGATCAAAAAGCACTTGAAAACAAAGACCGTTGGCATCGCCGGATGCGGAGGCCTCGGTTCTAACTGTGCTGTTGCTCTTGCGAGGGTAGGGGTGGGGAGACTGGTTATTGCAGATTTTGATATCGTAACCGCCGGCAACCTGAATCGCCAGTATTTTTTTCTCGATCAGGTAGGACAAATGAAGACCGATGCCCTGAAGGAGAACATTCGCCGGATTGATCCTGATATTGTGGTGGAAGAGGTTGAAGAGAAATTGACACAGGAAACTATTCCTGATGTGTTTGGATCCTGTGATGTGGTTGTTGAGGCCTTTGACCTGGCCGATCAGAAGGAGATGCTGATTAATACCATGCTGAAAGCTTTCCCACAAAAACCGCTGGTAATTGGATTAGGTATGGCAGGATGGGGGAAGAGCGATCTGATCCATTACAGGCGATCTGATAACATCCATGTTTGTGGTGATGAGGTTAGTGAAATCAGTGATGAAATTCCTCCACTGGCGCCAAGGGTAGGGATGGTAGCAAATATGCAGGCGAATGTGGTGGTGGAGATTTTGTTAGCGATTAGTGATTAGGGATCAGGGATTTATCCAGGATCCAGGATTCAGCATCCAGAATCCAGAATCTAGAAGAGAAATGCGAATAACATTAAACAATAGAGTTGAGGAATTGGAAGGGGATCGGCTGACGGTTACGGAGTTGCTGAAGGTTAAGAATTTTACCTTTAAGATGTTGATCATTAAGATAAACGGAAGACTGATCGAAAAACCGGACTATGACTCGTCTGAGATCGTGGAGGGTGATGATGTGCAGGTGCTGCATTTGATCTCGGGAGGCTAAAGTCAATGACAAGAATGATCATCAATGACGAATGACATGAATAGTTTCCAATGACATGAATGAACATGAATGACGAATGACAAGAATATAAATTACTTCGTACTTCGTATTTCTGACTTCCAGTTCTAACTTCTGACTTCTAACATCTAACTTTATACTATGATAATAGTATTTATTCTGTATCTCATCGCCACCATGGGTATTGCCTGGTGGTACTCGCGTGGTGCAAAGACCAATGAAGAGTTTGTTATTGGTGGCAAGAAGTTTGGTGGTGCAGCCCTGGCTTTGTCGGAACGTGCTACAGGCGAGTCGGCATGGCTGCTGTTGGGGCTTACCGGCCATGCTTATGCCGAAGGGATCGGAGCCATCTGGGTAGCCCTCGGTTGCGTTATCGGGATCCTGTTTATCTGGCAGGTGATGGCTAAACGGCTTCGCAGGGAGACGGAAAAGACAGGAGCGATGACGGTATCGAGCCTTATTGCCAGGAAATTTCCCGGGGCTGAACGAAACATCAGTGTACTGTCAGCAGTAATCATCATCTTCTTTTTCCTCTTTTACATTGCCGCTCAATTCAGTGGTGCGGGGAAAGTTCTTCAAAAGACCTTCGGAATGGACCCGATATGGGGAGTGATTATCGGCTCCGTTGTGGTGATCACCTATTGCATGATGGGAGGCTTTATTGCCGTGGTAGTTACTGACGTGTTCCAGGCTGTATTGATGATCATAACGCTGGTGGTTTTTCCAATCATCGCACTCTTTATCGCGGAGTCGTACAACATTCAAATCATCCAGAGCATCGACGCTGCCGGGCCGGCCTATCTCTCCCTTACAGAAGGGAAAACAGGGCTGGCTGCTGTGTTGTTCATCCTCAGCGGTCTGAGCTGGGCGTTCGGCTATACCGGGCAGCCTCAGCTACTCACCCGCATGATGGCAATCCGCAATGAAAAGGATGTCAGGAAAGCGAAATGGGTTGCTACTACCTGGACAATATTCGCCTACGCAGGGGCCATTCTGATCGGTCTCTTCGGGATTGCATTTGTTCAGCACGGATACCTGGGTCATGAAGGAGCGAAACTTGCGGCCGACTCCGAAAAGATCCTGCCTGTGATGGTGCTTACCCTGGTAAACCCAATCCTGGCGGGCTTCCTTCTCTCCGGCGTGATCTCTGCAATGATGTCGACTGCTGCCACCGAACTTACTGTCTCCTCTTCCTCAATGGGGGAGGATATTGTTGGGAAACTAAGGCGGGTGATGATGGACAACAAGAAGAAACTCCTTCTTAATAAAATGCTGACCCTGGCTATTGGTATTGCCGCATTCCTCCTGGCACTCACCCTGACTGATACCGTTTACAGCCTGGTTTCCTATGCCTGGTCGGGAATCGGATCGAGTTTCGGTCCGGCACTGCTGTTGATCCTCTTCTGGAAACGAACATCCCGGGCCGGAGTTTACGCCTCTCTTATCTGCGGAACCACCGGAACAATCATCTGGAAAAACCTCTTTGAAGCCGATACCGGTATCTCCGAACGTCTGGCGAGTTTTGTGTTTGCGTTTGTGATGGCAGTGTTGTTTTCACTACTGATGCCGGAGAAGAGAGTGATTAGGGATTAGTGATTAGGGATTAGGGAATAGGGAATAGCCATGAGACATGAGGCATGAGACATGAGGCATGAGGCAAGAGCCATGAGGCACAAGGCACATGCCCACTGCCCACTGCCTACTGCCCACTGCCCACTGCCCACTGCCCACTGCCTACTGCCCACTGCCCACTATTTCTCCGTGGTATTCCGTCACTCCATCCAGCCAGTGAATCAGGTTGAGGGTGAATTGTGCATTGTCGGGAGCATAATGTGAATTGAAACCTACGTTCATGGTGTCGTTTACAACCTGGGCAGTAAACATGGCTGCTTCACCGAATACGGCAACTTTCCCCAGGCCATATTTCCGGATGGCACCCTGATGATAACCTTCCAGATTCTTCCACGGAGTATAGAGATGGAACCGAAAGGCTGTATCCGGCTGATACGAAAGCCCGTCAATGAAACTCAGCACAGGGGTGGCGTTGTAAATTGCTCCAAATGCTGAGCCCAGGAATGTTGCGATACTGTCAACCTTTTCCCAATCTTTAATACCTGTCACTATTGGAGACGGTTGCAGGAGCTGATTTTGATCCTCCAGCGAAAAAACCATGGGAGGCCAGGAGTTTTCACCATAAAATGCAAAGCCATTCAGGAATTCAAAGCCGAAAGCTCTACCAAGTTTATAGGCGCTACCGGCAAATGGCATATGGTCGGCAATTAAAAACAGACTGCCCCCGTTTTTCACCCACAACCTGATGGTTTTGATCTCCTCATTCGAAAAAGCTGAAGGGGTTGGGAGAACCCAGTTTCCAACGTTCGACAAATTGAGCGCATTGGCAATTACCAATATTTCACAATTCTTCAATATCTCAATATCAAGAACAGCTTTCCCGAGCGGTTGAACAACGTAGCCGTCCTGATAGAGTAATTTGCCGAATGCATAAAATCCGGTACTAATAGTATGAAAGTTGTGATGTGCCTGATCAATCAACACCAGGGGGCCTTCTCCTTTTTGATAGGCAGGCTGACGGATCTGGAAGGTGAAAGCGGTGTCGGGTATCTGCTGGGCGATTGAACAGCAAGAGAGAACCAGGCTACATACAAGTGTTACCAGAACTTTCATAAACTCAAAAGTAACAACCGCTCTATGATAAATAAAATTTATTCCATGACTGGCAGGAAATTCTAGACAAACGATTCACGATTCACGATTCACGATTCACGTAAGAGCTTCAGCCACCACAAACGTACTTCCCCCGATAAATATCAAATCGTCGGATCCGGCATCTTTCCGGGCAGCGGCCAGGGCTTTTCTGACAGATCCGTAAGAGTTCCCTGTCAGTCCCCATGATTCTGCCTGGATCTTTAATTCGTCAGCATCCAATCCCCTGGGTATGTTTGCCTTGCAGAAGTAGTAGGTGGCCTCTTTGGGAAGAAGTGCCAGGATGGTCCCGATATCTTTATCGTTCACCTGTCCGAATACCATATGGAGATGTTTATGCGGAGTTTGGTTAAGTTGTCCCACAACTTCCCTTATGCCGGCTTCGTTGTGACCGACATCGCATATGGTCAGCGGCTTTTCTCCCAGGATGTGCCACCTGCCCTGCAGCCCGGTATTGGAGCCTACGTTAGCAATTCCATGCCGGATAGCCGGATGCTGGATGCCAGATACCTGATGCCTGATGCCTGATGCCGGATTTCGTAGAACTTCGATGACGGCAAGGGTTGTCCGGATATTTTTTTGTTGATAAAGACCCGGAAGAAGATCCTGGATGCTTGATTCTGGATGCTGGATGCTGGATGCTGGATGCTTGATCCTGGATCCTGGATCCTGGATGCTGGATCCTGTATCGTGTATCTCGTATCGTGAACCTTGGTCAGCAAACAGGATCTGTGAGCCTGCCTTTTTTGCCTGTTCCCTGAAAAGTTCTTCCAGATCCCGCTGGGTTTCACCAATAACGACAGGTACACCCGGTTTTATGATACCTGCTTTTTCGAGCGCAATCTTCTCCAGGGTGTCGCCCAGGAACTGTTTGTGATCATAACTTATATTGGTGATGACGGAAACCAGTGGGGTGAGGATGTTTGTGGAATCGAGACGGCCTCCCATACCCACCTCTACAATGGCGATGTCAACCTCTTCTTCACGGAAGTAATCGAAGGCCATTCCAACGGTCATTTCAAAAAAGCTGGGCTGGATCCGGACAAACTCCTCCTGGTATTTTTTAATGAAGCCGGTAACCTTTCGTTTCGGTATCATACGGCCGTTGACCCGGATCCGTTCACGGAAATCTTTCAGGTGCGGCGATGTATAAAGACCAGTCTTCAGGCCATGTTCATGACATATGGAGGCAAGTATGTGGGAGACACTGCCTTTTCCGTTTGTGCCGGCCACATGGATTGAGTCGAAATAGTTCTGGGGATTTCCAAGGAGGTTGCAGAGGGCTATGGTGTTGTCGAGGTTGGCTTTATAAGCAGCGGCACCAATGCGCTGGTACATCGGGAGCTGGCTGTAGAGCCACGACAACGTTTCCCTGTAATTCATCTGATGACCAGCAAAATCAGCCCCACAGTCACACTGACCTGTCCTACCCAGAAGATGAACATCCACTTGATCATGTCGGAACGGACTTTCTCGATTGTGAGCAGCAGTTCTGACCTGGCATCAAAAAGATCTTTTTTAACAAGGTAAATGTCCTCTTTTGAAGCGATTTCGTTCATTCGTTCTTCGAACTTATTTTCAACGTGAATTTCAACAAATTCAACCAGTGTTTTTGCTTCCTTTTCTCCAATCCTGCTTTTCAAGATGTTGTAGAGATCAATTGTTGTTACCGTCATAATGATTTTTTACCATTAATCGGGAAAACGGGTAAAAGGTTATACAAAAACTATAACAAAAATAATAACAATTTTCATGTGGAAATAATTTTGATTTCATCTGCGCGCCTTTGTGAAATCCTTTGAGTCCTTTGCGCTCATCAAAGATAGATCGCCCCACCAACAGAATCCCGTTTTGCTCCGGTGACAGATGACAGGATGTTAATTTCCTGGTTCCAGCGGAGAAGCCCGAGGAAAGCAAAGATCAATGCCTCTTTGAAGTGGATGGTTTGAATGTCGGGGATAACAACCTGTGGGGTTGAATAATGCCGGATTCGTTCAACAAGAAACTCATTCAGTGCACCTCCGCCCGATATGAGTAATGTATCCTCTGGGTCTGACCCGGTATTCTTTCCTATCTGGATGGCTATATGTTCGGAAAAAGTGGCAAGTAGATCCTGGATCCTGGATCCTGGATCCTGGACTCTGGATTCTGGACGCTGAATCTGATTTCGTGCATCGCGTATCGCATATCGCGTATCAGTAAGATACACTTCCAGGATTGTACGGATGTTATTTTCCACCCACTCTTTGCCCAATGATTTAGGAGGTGGATGCTGATAGTATGGGAGCTGGTTCAGTGAATGGAGGAGGCTGGGGAGGAGGGAGCCGGTTCGGGCCAGATCGCCTTTATCGTCATAGGCTTTTCCTGTCTTGTTGGCAAGAGTATTCAGCACCATATTGGCAGGACAAATATCATATGCAATGCGGGTCTCTTTCCGGTCAAAAGAGATATTGGCAAACCCGCCCAGGTTGAGGCAGTAGTTGAAATTTGAAAAAAGAAGCTTGTCGCCGATCGGGACCAAAGGAGCGCCCTGTCCGCCCAGGGCTACATCTGTCGACCGGAAATCACACACCACCGGCAACCTGGTTTCAGCAGCAATTGCAGCTCCATTGCCGATCTGTGTAGTCCAGCGAAGGGCAGGTTGATGGAAGATTGTTTGCCCGTGACTGGCAATAAATTCAGCACGAATCCGATGTCTCTCCATGAACTCACTGGCCATCTTCCCCATCCAGTGCCCAAGGTCGCAGTCGGTTTGTGCCAGTTCAGCAGCAGATCCTCTGTCAAGGTTCCTGAGACGGGTTTGCCACTCCTCCGGGTAGGGAATGGTTTCTGCGTTAAGAATCCGATAATTCCAAACTCCTTCAACAGATTCAAACCTGCAGAAAGCGATGTCGAGACCGTCGAGAGAGGTGCCGGACATGAGTCCGATTATATTTCCACTAATTGCCATGTATTAATTGCCAT
>ERZ889078.603-NODE-603-length-32432-cov-28.611453_pt1 | contig 32432 bp, 29 predicted proteins | sample MGYA00521266_ERZ889078 | MGnify/ENA primary metagenome ERZ889078 (study PRJEB32303, sample SAMEA104408618) | aquatic metagenome | biome: Brackish water; feature: Pelagic; material: water | place: Baltic Sea | collected 2014-06-16T06:34:00 | depth 76,534 m ...
AGTATATACTTTTTTTAAAGAGTAAATTTTTCATATTAAAATTGGCAGTTTTTGGCTTTCAAAATAAATTAATAATTCAATTTATTGAAGGCTAAATTTCAATTAAGATTACTATTGTAGATTTAAATTATGAGAATAAGTTGTCTCAATATAAAAATTCAAACTGGAGAGAATGATTTTGTAGGATAATAAAAGGAAATATTTAGTTTTAAAAGTAATAAAATTATACAAATATCACTTCAGTATCAAGGGTAATCTGGTATTTATTTTGAATTTGGGATTGGATATATTTGGACAATCTCACTACATCATTTCCACTTGCATTATTGCTGTTAATTAAAACCAAAGCTTGCTTATCGTGCACTGCTGCGCCACCTATATGAAAAGATTTTAAATTAGCGTTTTCGATCAACCATCCTGCTGCTATTTTTACAGAGTTTTCATCAGCGGGATATGACACAATATTAGGGAATTTGATTGTTAATTCTAAAAACTGATCTTTTGATATTATGGGGTTTTTGAAAAAGCTCCCAGCATTCCCAATTTCTTGAATATCAGGAATTTTAGAATTTCTAATATTTCTAATCGTATTTGACAATTCAGACAGGTTGGGTTCAATAATATTTTGTTTCTTCAACTCATCATTAATACTCCCATAATTGAGATTCAGTTTTCCTTTTTTCGAAAGTTTAAAAATCACTTCAGTGATTAGAAATTGATTTTTAAGTGCCGTTTTGAAAATACTATTTCGATACGAAAATTGGCAGTCTTGATTGCTCAATTTTTTGATTTCTCTATCATTTAAATCATAAAATATCACTTGGTGAATAGAGTCCTTAGCTTCAACGCCGTAAGCGCCAATATTCTGAATTGGTGCAGCACCAACAGTGCCTGGAATAGCTACTAAGTTTTCAATCCCATAATAATTATTTTGAACACAATAATCGACTAAATCATCCCAAATTTCACCAGCTTTAACAGAGAGGAAAATATTATTTTCATCTTCTTCAATAAGCTTAACCCCTTTGGTATGAATGTGCACAATTGTTCCTGAATAATCTTGTGTAAAAAGCGTATTGGCACCAGATCCTAAAAAATATATTGGTTGTTGAACGTCATCGTAATTATTGATAAAATCATAGACATCTTTTTCAGTATTCAATTGAATGAAAAAGTTTGATTTTGCATCAATTCCAAATGTATTGAATGGTTTTAAATACTGGTTATCAATAGTTTTCATAATATTAAAAAATAGATTATTATGGCATTAATCTAATGCCTATCATAAAACTCCTTCCAGGAGCTGGTATTCCAGAAGAGTAGGGCATATAAAAGCGATCAAGGATATTTGTCACACCAAAATTTAAGTGGATTCTTTGATATAATTTAATATCAGAAATAAAATTTAAAGTGTACCATGCTTCGGCTCCATCAGGTGTATAAAGATTCGTTTTTTCTTGTTCAGTTGGAGCTAATTGGTCAAAGGCAATTTTTTGAGAATAATTCGCAAATATCGAAGCCGTGAAAATATGATTTTTATAAGTCAAACGGGTGTTCCCAAAATGCGGGGGGATATGTCGTAGATTATTATTGTCGGAATCCATTCCTTTAGCAAGATTATAAGCTGAAGAAAAGCTAAGTTTTTTGGAGAAATTGATAGAAAGATTCAAATTGCCGCCAAATAGTTTTGCATAATCTGCATTTTGCATTGCTTGTACTTGACTCAAAGTTCCATCATAAAAAATTGAATCCATTCCTTCATAGATAAAGTCTTTCCGTACAATGAGATTATTGATATAACTAGCATAAACAGTCATCTCAAATTTAGCAATTTTACCAAATGTTTTTATCAAACTAATCTCTCCAGAATATACATATTCGGGTTTGAGATCGGGGTTTGGGACCACCACACTACCGGGTTCTGAATCAAATATTTTTGCTGCATCATCAAGGTTGGGAGCTCTGAAACCAGTAGCCAAATTCATATTTAGCTGTAGATCATCCTTTGCCATCCAAGCCATTCCGAAGCTGCCATTTGGTGCATAATTAAAAAACTGTAAATCTTGAAAAGGCAACTGATTGAGTGTGGTGTCAAACTGAGAGTTAAGCGAAACAAAACTGTATCTAAACCCTGCCATTAAGCTTAAGCTTTTTGATAATTTATGCTTCAAATTAAAAAATAGGCCTGAGCTAGTATAATGATTTAATAAGTTAGGATATCGAGTTTGTATAGGTGAAACGGCTTCAGTCACTATATCGGTCATATGTGCAGTTGAAGTAACATTATTGAAGCCAGCATCGAGGCCATAATACAAGGTTGTATGTTTAGCTAAATTTTTACTAAAATCAATATTTAAAGTAATAAAATCTACTTCTTCTTGTCTTTGGTTGAGGGCTGTACTTCCAAATTTCCGATCATTTCTACTTTCTTTAAAATTTTGATAAGCCATAATTATCTTCCCCGAGTCATATATTTTAGTGGGTTTGAAAAGTCTAAACCTAAGGTTGTGCATAAGCCAGGTTTGCGGGCCATAATACCACTGTGCATATTTAAGATAATCTCCAGATTCTAATGTTAATCGATCATAACGAGGTATATCGGTAGTATTTGAATAAATAAAACTATAAGTTATATCCAGCTTATTATTGGGTTTATATCTAAATTTTTGGTTGATACTTTGAGTGGTAAACAAGGAAGGGAACATGATATTCGGATCATCAACAGCCACCATGGTATCCTTTTTGGATTCGGTTTGGCTGACTACAAAATTTCTTTTTCCAAACTCTGGATAATTTCCAAAATGATTCTTCCCGACACGTAAGTTCGCGAAATTACTGTAAGAAATCTGAGTATGTGAGCCGAAAGATTTCCATTTTAAATCAACTCCAATACTTGTGCTACGCTCTAAATTCGCTGAGCTTGTTCTATAGAACCCTTCAACATTGGCCTCAAGTTTATCTGAGAAAGAAAACTCCGCTTCTTTTGTGTGAAAATCCATAACGCCACCTAAAGCATCGCTGCCATACGTAACTGAACCAGGCCCATAAATAACCTCTATGTGTCCCAAGGCATTAGGGTCTATATTTAAAGAGTTTTGTAAATTTCCACTTCTAAATATAGCATTATTCATTCTTACACCATCAACAACAAGAAGAACTGAATTTGCCGAAAAGCCCCGTATCATTGGACTTCCTCCTCCAGATTGGCTTTTTTGAATAAAAATATTTCCTGTTTGTGCGAGCATGTCAGCAGTAATTTGAGGATTGATAAACCTTACTTCTTTGGGTGTAACAGTAGATATTGTAAAAGGGATTTCTGTGGTTTCTTGTTCCCACTTATTAGCCATTATTGTCAATCCTCCAATATGTATAGTGAGCTCTTCTAATTTGATTTTGTAATTGAGGCTTTTTATACTATCTAAACTTAATGTGATATTTTGATAATAATTATGATGAATTACTAGATGGGTAAACTGGGTTAATTCAGCCAGGTCAACAATACCACGACTGTTCGAAACTTTATAAATCGTTTTTAGCGTATCACTTACGATAGTTCCTGGAATAGGCTCTGATGTGATGGAATTAGTAATCAATAAATTCTGGGATGCTCCAATTTTTGTATAAAATACTGTAAATAATATAATTAGAAGTAAAAAATATTTATTCATAAAAATCAAATTTAAGAGTGCAAACTTAACAAAAATAGTGCCTAATATTAATAATCTGAAACAAGAAGAGTAGGCTTTTTTCAAATAATTGAACTTTATGATTCAGTATGTATTCACCAATACTAAAAGTTAAATAATAAGTTGATGTTTCCATCAAAATAAGTAATTTTAAGAAGAAAATAGTAACTATATTTTGAATTATGCTCAATATACAGATTTATTAATATTAAAAATTCGTATTTAATAGGCTAAATATCAATAAAATATAAATACTGTAATTTTATTTATTTATTTTGTTGTTTGGTTGATTTTATTTCTACTTTTGCATCCGCTTTAATCAAAGAAGCAGCTTGTTAATTCAAGCAAGTTCATCTCTAATTTATCAATTCGATTTTTTTAGTTTTAATAATATAGACTACTCTTGTGATACGGAGTAGTCGATTTGTGTTTATGTGTGGTTTTATTGAGTGGAAGAGCCTGGTTTTTTATTAAATCAGGCTTTTTTCTTTTTGCATCCAACACTTAAACTGAATTAGCTTTCTCAAATAATTTAAAGACTTAGTGCCACTCCAATTCCGAAGGCCTGCTTTGCTTGTAATCGGGGGCCTAATTCTTCTTTTATTCCATCGCCGTTTGTATCTTTTTTTATAATAACATCATCGTTATATATCAAATCAAGAGAAAAAGTTGCTAGAAACACTTTCGAAATTTTATAAGTGATTAGACTTGCCCACACTACGTCAATTTTTTCTGGATGGTTGTTAAATGCACTAAATAATTCAACTCTCGAACTGATACTTAATCCAGATTTTAGCTCTTGCTGAAAGTAAATTTTAATAAATGCACCAGGCTCATTTTTAAATCGTTGCCCAGGAGTAATAATATTTCCAGCACTGTCTTTTAGAGCTTTTTGTACTCCATAATTTCCTTCATTGGCCAAAAGCTCATTATTGACCAAGGTTAGCTTGTAAGTCATAGGACTGAGTAAAAATGAAATTGTTTTAGTGGGTTGATAATCCATACCTAAACCGGCCATAAAGTATCCTGGAGCCATAAACTCTGAAACAACAGTTGAATCGTTTGGATAATTATAACCCTTGCTAAATTGGGAATTGAAACTCAGGTAATAAGAGTATTTCCAAAATTTGTTAGCTTGATATCCAAACTTGGAAGCGAAATTCAGATTGTCATTGGTTTTTTTTGTTTTCATTTCTGAAAATAATAAAGTGCCATATTTGGCCTCTATCATATTTTCCCATGATGAAATTCCTTTATTATAACGAAGCCGGTAGTGTAATATGGAATTGATATTAATCTGATTTTCACCTCCGGCAGCCCAATTTGTAAAAGAGGTTTGACCGACATTCAAAGTGAAAAATCCTTTTGACTGCCAAGCACTATCTCTCGAAATGATTCGATCTTTCTGACCAATAGCTTGTAAGCTAAAAATTAATATTATACCAATGTAAAATAGGGCTCTTGTAATCAAATCGTATCAATATTTTGAACTGCAAAAATATAAAATTTGTACTGATTTATATGGGTTTTTATCATTAAATTTCTTAATCTAGTCGATTAGATTATTCCTAATTTCGCAGCAATATTTGAAACAAGTTTTAATAAGGTCAATAATAATTCATTTCAAACGAAGAAATATGATACAGAACAAAAAAACATTGGTAGTTGGTGCCAGTCCAAAAGAAGAAAGATATTCAAATCGCGCTGTTAAATTATTAAGTAAAAACAGTTATGACGTTTACGCTTTTGGCTTGCGAGAAGGAAAAATTGATACAATTGATATTTTCACCGAATGGCCTAAAACTAATGATATACACACCGTTAGTATGTATGTGGGGCCTCAAAATCAAGATACATATTATAACTTAATTCTTAATTTAAAACCGCAAAGAGTGATTTTTAATCCCGGTACAGAAAACGAAGTGTTTTCTCAAATGCTTAATTCTGAAGGAATTGAAGTGGTTGAACATTGTACTTTGGTTATGCTAAATCAAGGGATTTTCTAATGAAAGTAAAACCAATTGACTATGGCTATCATTTTAAATTGGTAAAAGAGATTGGTTTATTGAAGCAGTTCACCTGATGGGCTATAGCTCTGCTCTGGTCCTGCGATTTCACTATTAATGTATGGAATCGAACTTTTAACTTTGCCATTTCCATAAAAAGAGTTCAATAAGCCAGTTCCGTTTTCAAATTTTCCTTCACCCACCATACGACCAAATTGATCATAATAACTCCATGTAGAATCAAATTGGTTATTGGTGTATTTTCCTTCTATTCGTATGGATTCGTCATCAAAGAAAGCTTTGTAAGGTCCAGTTAGCGTATCATTTACATAATTATAGATTTCATTTACTTTTCCATTCTCATAATAGCTAATCGACTGTCCATTTTTTTTGCCAGCAATATAGAAGTTGAGAAATTGTATATTCCCATTAAAATAATAAATTCGACTTTCTCCTTCTAGCTTTCCATTTTTGTATACATATTGAGATTGCATTACGCCTGTATAATAGTAATATTTGCTTTCGCCATCTAACACATCATTTTTGTAGCTTAAATCCGACTTTACTATCCCATTCTCAAAATAAGTTATTTTCTGATTTCTTCCGCAAGAAATCAGAAATAGCAAAGCACAAATAAGCGTAATAAAATTTAATTTAGATTTTCTCATTTCAATTAATCATTAAGCGACGATACATCATAATAGTATTTTCTAAACCATAATATAATGCATCCGCAATAAGTGCATGTCCAATGGAAACTTCCAATAATCCTTTTATGTTTTGAGAGAAATATTTTAAATTTTGTAGGTTTAAGTCATGACCTGCATTTAATCCCAGCCCTACTTCAAGTGCAGCGTCAGCAGCTCTAACAAAAGGTGCAATGGCTTCTTTGGGATTTGTTGGAAATAAATCGGCATAACTTTCTGTATACAATTCCACTCTATCAGTACCAATTTCTTTGGCATGAAAAATCATCTCCTCATCCGCATCGACAAATATCGACGTTCGAATGCCAGCTTGTTTAAATACAGCAACTACCTCGCTAAGGTAAGTCTTGTGCAATTTTGTATCCCAACCAGCATTAGAAGTAATGGCATCCATAGCGTCAGGGACAAGTGTAACTTGAGCAGGGAGAATATCGAGCACCAAATCCATAAATTGTGGAATTGAATTACCTTCAATATTTAATTCTGTGCTAATGTTTTTAATCAAATCATAAGAATCAGCATAGCGAATATGGCGTTGATCTGGCCGTGGATGAATCGTTATGCCTTGGGCACCAAATCGCTCACAATCAAGGGCAACTTGTAATAAATTAGGTAAATTTCCACCTCTTGCATTTCGTAGAGTGGCTATTTTATTGATATTTACGCTTAGCTTTGTCATTAGTTGTATATTTGTTGCAAATTTACACAAATCGATTAAAGCAGTAACGTAATTATGAATGCTAAAGATTTAATTTCAGAAGGGATAAGTCCTCTTATGACAAGTGACACAGGCATAGAGGCTTTGAGCATGATGGAGGAGTATAAAGTGAAACATTTACCAATCGTAAATCAAGAATTGCTATTAGGTGTAATTGCCGAGGAGGACGTTTTTGTGATGAGTGAGCCCGAAAGTGCGATTGGAAGCTTTAGTTTGTCATTACAGAAACCCTATGTTTTCGAAAATCAACATATTTATGATGTAATAAAAGAAGTTGTAGCTCAGAAGCTGACTTTAATGCCTGTAGTGGACAGTCAAATGCGTTATTTAGGAACAATTAATCTATCTGATTTGTTAGCCCAAATGGCTATTATTTTGGCAATAGATCAGCCTGGTGGAATTATTGTTTTACAAATGAACGAGCATGATTATAGTTTGGGTGAAATGGCTCAAATTGTAGAGTCAAATGATGCAAAAGTGCTAAGCGTTCAGGTTTTGTCATTGCCCAATACAACCATGATTGATGTGACCATCAAAATTAATAGATTGGATATTAGTGGTGTTGCTCAAACTTTAGAGCGCTATGGCTACCAAATAAAAAGCACTATCGTTGAGGAGAAGGAAGAGGAATTTGATGATCGATATGATAGTCTAATGAAGTATTTAAATATATAATAGCTTTATTTTGAAAAGTATCTTGACCATCATATTCTTTGTATTTGCTTTTGGAACTTTTAGTTTTGGACAGCATATTATTATTCGTAATATTACCATTGAAGGCAATGAAATTACCAAATCTCAGATTATTTTACGAGAGTTGACTTTTGCTAAAAGCGATACGATCAAAAAGCAAGATTGGGAGAATGCAAGAAAGCAAAGTGAAGAAAATTTAATTAATCTTTCATTATTTCATACGGTTGAAATTAGTTTTAATAGTATAGAGTCACCCCAAGATGTAGTTATTAAAGTAACCGAAAGATGGTATTTATGGCCAATTCCGCAAATTGACATTGACGAGAGAAATTTTAACGCTTGGTTACAATCAAAAAGTTTGGAAAGAGCAAGCGCAGGAATTATGTTAACTCATAATAATATGCGTGGACAAGGAGAGATTCTAAAGTTGCTGGTTATGATGGGATATAATCAGCAGTTAGGTATGTCATATGAGTTTCCATCGATCAATAGAAACAGAACTTTTGGCATTGGTTTTCAGAGTATTTATACAATGAGTCATGAGGTAAATGCTAAAACGGAATATGACAAACAAGTTTATTTGAAAACAGAAAATGAGCCCATTAGAAAAGACTGGTTGAGTGCTATACAATTTCAATATCGCCCAAAGCATTATCTAAGTCATTTATTTCAACTGCGATATCACCAATGGCAATTTGCAGATACACTGGTAAAATTTAATCCTAAATATTCGCCTCATTCTATAACCGATTTAAAATATTTTGGCTTTTATTATAAGCTTAAAATTGATCATCGTGATTATCAACCATATCCTCTTACGGGCTATTATGTTGATTTGGAAATTAATAAATATGGAATGGGACTTTACCAAAACGAATTAAATATTTTGAGTTTTAAAAGTACGATTAGAAAATATTTACAAATTAGTGACCGGTGGTTTTTTGCATTAGGTGTAATTGCTAAAATGTCGAATAACGAAGTTCAACCCTATTTATTGGAAAGAGGATTGGGTTTTGGGCGTGATTTTGTTCGAGGCTATGAGTATTATGTTGTCAATGGACAGGATTATGTGGTTGGTAAGTCGAATATTAAATTTGAGCTGATTCCAAAAAAAGTAGTTAAATTGAATTGGATAAAATCCCCAAAATTCAATACCATTCCTTTTACATTTTACTTAAATCTATTTTCAGATATTGGCATTGTAAATAATTCTCAGTTCAATAGCCCTACTAATGTTTTGCCTAATACTTTCCTTTATTCCGGAGGGATTGGACTTGATTTTGTCTCTTATTATGATGCCGTTGCGAGATTTGAATGGGCTATGAATGCCAAAGGAGAGAGTCATTTTTATCTTCATTTTATTGCACCGATTTAACTTCATATTACTTGAGAATAAATTAGATTAGTGACTTTTGGAATTCTAGAAAGCTGTTTTTTTGACCGTAGTATTTTCTCTAGTTTTAATAAAATGTTATTTTATATGTTAAATAAAAAAGTTTAACATAAATGAAATTCCTTTACTTTTGTAAAAATCATTTAAAGATGGACATAAACCAACATTGTAAAAATTGCAAATTCAAATCTGAGCTTTTTGAAAAGCTGAATCAGGAGGAATTAGATTACGTACACCGCAATAAGCAAACTATTTCGGTTAAGAAAGGAACTACAATTAGTAAGTCTGGCGAACCCATTCGCGAGTTTATATATTTGGTGGATGGGCTTGTTAAGTTTCAGAAAATTGGAAAAAATGGCAAAGAGCAAATCGTCAGCCTTGCGCGACCTTTGGACTTTATTGGTTTACTTTCCATATTTTCAAAACCTACTTATGAATATACAGTTACTGCATTGTTAGATAGTGTTGTATGTAAAATTGATATTGAAAGCATGAGATATATGGTTCAGAAAAATGGACTGTTTTCAATGGATGTTTTAAAGTATATTAGCAATATTTCAGATGAAATAATACGACATACTTATGCGATTAATAGCAAAAATTTAAGAGGTCGTATTGCTATGATTCTCATCGATTTTTCAGAAAAATATTTCAATGCATCCTCCTTTGACTTACCTATTTCGAGAAAAGAAATGGCCGAAATGATTGATATGACTCCTGAAAATGTAATTCGGATTTTATCAGAATTTAGACGTGATGGGATTGTTAATGTTAGAGGAAAACATATCGAAATATTAAACCCCACACTGCTTTCAAAAATTAGAGATTTAGGTTAGATTTTCTACTTTCTGTAAATTGTTTTAATAAATTGACCAAGAATTTTGGATCGAATACTAAATAATTGCGTTAATTATTTAAACTTCAATCCTTTAGTTCAAATATTCTTTGCGTTTCTGTAATTTTCGTTGCTAATTATCCGTTAGCACCATATCCACGCCATTTATCAATAGCAGTTTGCATGTCCTCAGGTATTTCTGAATCAAAGAAAATATACTGATTTGTTGCTGGATGAATAAATCCCAAAGACTTGGCATGCAAGGCTTGACGTGGAACTAATTTGAAACAATTATCCACAAACTGTTTATACTTGGTAAAAGTTGTACCTTTTAAAATCTGATTTCCACCATAAGTTTCATCATTGAATAATGGATGTCCAATATGGCGCATATGTGCTCTAATTTGATGCGTTCTTCCTGTTTCTAACTGACACTGAATTAAGGTTACATAACCAAATTTTTCAATCACTTTATAATGTGTGGTAGCGGACTTTCCAAACTCTCCGTCGGGAAATACGGTCATCACCCTTCTGTCTTTCAAGCTGCGTCCAATATGCCCTTCAATTGTGCCTTCTTCTTCCTCAAAATTTCCCCAAGCCAAGGCAATATATTTCCGCTCAATAGAATGCTCAAAAAATTGGAGAGCCAATTTAGATTGTGCCATTTCTGTTTTTGCAATAAGTAAAATTCCGGAAGTATCTTTGTCAATCCGGTGTACCAGATATGGAACTATAGGATTTTCAAGGTCGTTTTTACTCAAATGAAAAGCTAATGCATTAATCAGTGTGCCATCATAATTATTATAACCTGGGTGTACTACCATACCTGGCCGCTTATTCACAACCATGATATCGTCATCTTCATAAACAATATCAATTGGAATATCTTGAGGGAAAATTTCAACTTCACGAGGTGGTGAAGAAAGTACAATCCTAATTTGGTCTAATGGTTTTACCTTATAATTAGATTTTATAGTCTTTTCATTCACCAAAACACTTCCCGCTTTGATGGCTGTTTGCAATTTACTCCGGGTAGCATTTTCAATTTTACCCATCAAAAATTTATCTATTCGTAGCAATTGCTGACCTTTGTCCACATCAAAACTATAATGCTCAAAAAGTTCCTCTTGATTGTTATCGTTATCTATTTGAAATACTTCGTGGTCAGCGCTCATCGAGTAATGATTAGTTTTTGAATCAGGTTGATGTCTTGTGTTACATCCTGTACGCTGATAAAATATATTCCTTGCTGCAATTGGCTTACATCAAGTTTGTTAGCAAAGGCTTGTTGTCGCACAATTTGGCCTTGTAAATTGATAATGCGAATAATAGCTTGGCGAGTATTACTGGTTCCATTTAATGAAAGATTTAAAATATGTCCTTCATTTGGATTGGGAAAAATTCGTAAATTATATGCACTAGCATCATTAGTTTCTATATTTTTAATTCCTACATATGCATTCTCATCTCGTCCCAAAATTGGCCGTATCATTAAATTACCTTCATATCCTGAATTGGCCCATGAACCAGTTACGTTATAGAATATCTTGTCGGATTGATTATTATTAAAGTCAAAACCAACATTTAAATTGTCCTTTGTTGTTTGTGTCCAGCCCACATAAAAAGTTCCTGATACAGCCAAAGGAGCATCCAATACGTAGGTATGATATTTAAAAAGCGCATTTTCAAATTCAGGTCTTTTTCCTGATTTTGTATAGATAATATTTCCAGGAACGCCATTATTGTCATTCCAAATGGTGAGGTTAAAATATTGTTGATTGGCATTACCTAGCGTTTGATTGAAATAAAACTGTACTGATTGCAATGTGTCGGCAACGTTTAATTTAAATTGATAAGCTAGCTTACCACCAACCGTTGATAAGCCGTAGCCAGCCTCAGGCACTCCATCATCATAGGCTAAGTAATTATAAAAGTTTTGATAAAAACTCATGGTATCATTTGCTAAAATAATATCAGGAGGTGGTGAATTAGTAAAAATTCTATACAAAACTAAAAACTCGGGATATTGAGGTGCAGTAGAGTTAAATGTGTAGGAGGTATAGGAGGGATCAAAAGACATGCGTTGTTGTGAGCCAACATTTAAAGAAGTTGGATTAGTTGGCGTTTGCTCATACGATAAGGTTTTTGTGAAGAGATCATAAATATAAAAATATCGAGCCACATTTTTATCTCCAATTATTTTGTCAAGGTTTTTATACTTCAGTCCTAACCCGTACTTCATTGATCCCGATGGGTTTGCTTGATATTGATTCCAAGGCATTACGGAATAGTCATTCAAAAAGCTAGTTAGGTAGGTTTGAATCGTCATATCATGATAGCTGGTATCAGCATAGTTTCTATTTTTATCCAATACAACATAATCTAAATTCCAATGACTGTGAAGCCCAGAGCGCCAACTTGGTTTGTCAGCAGAAGGAATGCTGGCAAAGTTATAAAAGCGAAATTTAAACTCTGAAGAAAAATAACCAGTGTCAGTGATTGGTATTAAAACCTGCAAGAAGCTGGTGTCGTATTTTACACGGAAGCTATCTAGCGACATGCCATTGATATTCCATACACTTTTCCACTTTTGAAGTGAGGAATTGTAAAACTGCAAAACCAAGGAGTCGCCATCTCTTGGTGCAGCTCCCATGCCTTGCGGCTGCACAAAGAAACTTAAATAAACCGAATCGGCAGGAGTTAAGGCTTGTGATGGAGTGCCAAAAGTGCTATCCATTCTAATGTTATGTGTAGTAAGCGTGTCGGCTCCAGATGAAAACGATCCCATATGACTGTAAACTGCACCTGTGTCGTTCATCGCGTCAAAAGTAATTACACCAATTGAGGGAGGATTTACTGCATAAGAGCGGTTTACAAAAACACTTTTTGAGGCCCAGTATTTATCTTTAGGATAAAATGATGGCGAAGAGAAATCGTCTATCATGGGTAATAGGATTTCAGTAGAACTTCCTTTTTGTTCTGAAACTGATTTGTTTATAAGATCAGCATTTTTCAATACTGGATTTCTACTTAGTCCAGTCAGCACTTCTTGTGCGGAAACAATTGTAAAGTTCCAAATGAAAAAACCAATAAATATATATTTTGTTAATCGCATTGTTTCTATAGGTTCTAATTATTTCGCATCGGATAGTGAATCAGACGAAAGTACTTCTTCGTCCGAAAGTTTGATGGTTTCAAGGTATTGGTCAAAGTCAAAGTTTTTATCGGATTTATACCAAAATTCAATAGATTGACCCATTTTTACAGTTGCATTTTTACTGTAGGTTGGTGATTGGCGGTAGATTCTTACTGAGGCTGTATCATCGCCTAATTCGAAATGTTCCTCACCAATATTTAATGAAGCTAAATGAAGTTCGTTGATTACCTGCTTACGAGTCATACCAATAAATATTGGAACTTGAATCAAAGTATTATCCATTCCCAATCCCAAAACGAGTTCGATTCCTACACCTTTTTTGATAATCGTACCTGGATTAATTTTCTCGCCTCTGTATTTTTGTTCCACAACTGCATTCTTTGCAATATCAGGCATATAACTTAATTTATTGATATGAAGACCATAGGTTTCCAATATACTTATTGCATTTCGCATACTTAAATCAACCACATTGGGCATCTCAATCATTTCTGGATTTACTGCCACAACTGTAAGATAAATATTACGCCCTTCTTTTACTTTAGATTCAGCCTTTGGATCTTGAGAAACGATGCTACCTTTTTCTTTTTCAGCATCATAAATAGAGTCAATGATTTCAAACCTAAATTTGCCAAATTCGGCTTGACTTTTTATCTCCTCGTAGTAGAAACCAGTAAAATCGGGTACCGTTATTTCTTCTCCATGGCGAGTAAAGCTACTTAGCGAATACAAAACGCTGGCAAAAATAATGATTGTTAATCCGACAAGTATCGCGAAGTTTATTTGTAACCTCCTGTTTTTTAGTAGTTCTAGCATTTGTTGATCAAATAATTTGACATTATTGAGAAGCGCAAGTCTCAATGGGTTATGAACTTCAAAAATAGAGCTTTATTGTTTATGGAGGTAGTTTGATTGAATAAAAAATTGGACATGAATTATTATGATCATTATTTTGAAAAACCTATAATTACACCAATGACTCCATTCCTATTTTTTAGCTCAACAGCGACCATAAATACTATAGGCGATATGAAGCTCCAACTCTTACTGAAATGGTAGTAATCGTTTGAGTAAATTTGTAGTATTTAAAAGATGGTACTGAATAATAAAAATCAGAACTTAGCATTAAGGAAAAATGTTTGTTCAAATTATATCTAAACTGTGTACCAACGCTATAGGATGCAGCCGAAGCTTCTTCTGCACCATCTCGAAGGTCAGGAACGGTGGTTAATGAGTAGCCAATCATAGGTTTTAGATCCCATTCAATTTTTTTTGTCAACTTTAGAGTAAATAATGGGCCAATCATGATGCTGCCATATTTCCATGGGGCAACGCTATCTAAACTAATTGGGTTTTCTGCCACAAATACTGTTGCAGATGCGCCAATATATTTTGAGAATAGGTAACCGAATTCGATTCCATTTAACTGGTAGCCAAAATTAGCCAATCCATTCGACCGGCTGGCAAAATAGCCAATCGGAATGGAAGCACCAATTGTAAGACCAATATAACCACTTCCTATCTTAGCTTTTTTATTTTGATATTCACTTGAAGGTAATTTCTCTTTGCCGAATTTTTCTATTTCAGCCATTTGAAACTCTGAGACTATACCTTCAGCATTTTCAATTTTTATTGATTTATTTGGAACTTGCTCTATAATAACACCTTTAATCACTTGACCATTTTTTAAATATACAACCTCTTGATAGTTGTTTTGACCAAAGGTAGCAATGCTTATCAAGATTGATAAAACTAATACTAAATATTTTTTCATGATAATTTATTTTCTAATTATAAGACTTATTAATCGTATTGGTTGTAAATATCTTTCCTTTTACAAACTGTAATATGAATTATGCAAAACTAAGACATTAAATTAAATGACGAAAATATTAATTTTAACAATTTATTCATTTATACCTCATAAAGGAATTTTACTAAAATATTTGCAGAGCATTCACGATTTAGATATAATATAATTGATATTGAGTTGCTTAATGATAATTTGTTCTGAGTTTAAAAGTAATCGATATCTTGTTTCAATATATTTTAAAAGTAATCTATTAAAGCTATTTCCAAACCAATATAATTGCTACTTTAGCGCAACTAAATTACTCAATCGAACATAAAGATTTATGAAGAAAAATATTGCTGTTGTTTGTGGGGGATTTTCTGGAGAAAGTGTGATTTCTCTCAGAAGTGCCTCTTTTGTAATGGACAATTTGAATGCTGATAAATTCCAAGCTTTTAAAATTATTATTGAACCTCAAAGCTGGTATTATGAATTAAATGGTGAGCATTTTCCTATTGATAAAAACGATTTTTCTATTTTAATTGCTGGTGAAAAAATCCATTTTGATCTAGTTTACTTAATTATACATGGTGACCCAGGAGAAAATGGTAGATTACAAGCTTATTTCGAAATGCTTCAAATCCCTTGTACTTCGAGCAGTTCAACAGTTTCTGCCTTAACTTTTAATAAAGCATATTGCAATTACGTAGTTCAATCACTGGAAGTTAATGTATCTCCATCGGTGCATTTAATTGAAGGCGATATTGTTGATGTAGAGCAAATTGTGAATAAAATTGGCTTGCCTTGTTTTGTAAAACCAAATTCTGGAGGCTCATCAATAGGCATGTCTAAGGTGAATCATATTGAAGATTTATCATCAGCTATAGTTCGTGCCTTCGAGGTTGACTCCGAAGTTTTGGTAGAAGCATTTTTTAAGGGTCGCGAGCTTACTTGTGGCCTGCTTCAAACTAAAGGTAAATTGGTGGTTTTTCCACTTTGCGAGGTAGTGAGTAAAAAAGAATTTTTTGATTTTGAGGCCAAATATGATGAGACATTGGTGAGCGAAATAATCCCTGCACCTATTCCAGAGGAAGTGGCTGAGGTGATAAAAAGCACTTCAGTTTACTTGTATAAAAAGCTAAATATAAAAGGTGTTGCACGTATTGATTATATTTTTAATGGCAACGAATATGTTTTTTTAGAAATAAATACTGTGCCCGGAATGTCTGCTCAAAGTATTGTGCCTCAAATGGCTCGATCTTTTGGCTGGACAAATACACAATTATTGGATGCCGTTATAGACGAAGTATTGACGAAATAATTTGAAGCCAATTAAGGCTAATTTTTATATTGGAAATAATTAATCAGCTAAATTATTGGATAAATACTAATGTAAATTTTAATCCTATGAAAGTTAAACTTGCATATCTATTATTGATTTCGTTTCTCATAAGCTCAGGAATTTTTGCTCAAAATGCAGATACCAATCGAGTTTATGTATTCGATATTGATGAAGAAATAGCTCCTCCTGTGGTGCGAAGAATGGACAAAGCATTTTCTCAAGCTGCAGAATATAAGGCTGATTTGATTCTAATTCATATGAACACATACGGTGGATTGGTGGTTTCGGCAGATACTATTCGTACACGAATTTTAAATTCAAAAATTCCAATTGTAGTTTTCATAGATAATAATGCTGCTTCTGCCGGTGCTTTAATTTCTATTGCTTGCGATAGTATCTATATGAGAGCTGGTGCAAATATTGGCGCAGCTACTGTGGTTAATCAGAATGCGGAAGCAATGCCTGACAAATACCAATCCTATATGCGTGCCACCATGCGTGCTACAGCCGAGGCAAAAGGTCGAGACCCTAAAATAGCGGAAGCTATGGTCGATCAGGATATCTATGTAGAAAATGTTTCAGACTCTGGCAAAGTGCTTACATTCACTACCTCTGAAGCCATTAAAAATGGTTTTTGTGAGGCAGAAGTTTCTTCTATTGATGAAGTTATTAAGCGATATGGCTTTGAATCTTATGTTGTTGAAACCCTCGAACTTTCAAGCGTAGATACTATCATCGATTTTCTGATAAGTCCTTATGTGCACGGAATATTAATTATGGTTATTGTAGCTGGGATTTATTTCGAACTGCAAACTCCCGGTATGGGATTTCCATCGCTTGCTGCTCTGACTGCCGCTTTTTTATACTTTTTCCCTTTGTATATTGAAGGATTGGCTGAAAATTGGGAGGTGCTTATTTTTGTGGCGGGATTGGTTTTAATTATCCTTGAGGTGTTTGTGATTCCTGGCTTTGGTGTGGCTGGTGTTGCCGGAATTGTTCTAGTGATTACAGGACTAACTTTAAGTCTGCTATATAATGTGGCATTCGATTTTTCCATGGTGACATTCAATGCTATTTTAGAGGCAGTATTTGTTGTTATTATAGCTATTTTTGGATCTACCATACTGTCATTTATGGGCTTACAACATGTTTTGTCCAATGAACGTTATGGCTTAGCTTTAAACAAGCAAATGGATAAAAGCGACGGCTTTGTGGCTGCTTCTTCTATTTATACAGAAATGATTGGCTCAGATGCAAAAGCATATACGATATTACGTCCTGCAGGCAAAATTGAAATAAATCAAAAAATATTTGACGCTGTAGCTGAGGAATCTTATATCGAAAAAGGAACTTTAGTTAAAGTGGTTAATTATATAAACAACCAATTGGTTGTGCGGAAAATTAAATAAATTGTATAAAATGGTTATTTCTAGAATCTAAAATGTTTGGCGAATGAAGATAAGAGTATATATTGTAGATGATCATCAATTGTTTATTGACGGATTAAAGGCTATTCTTAAGAATGTTGAGGATATTAAAGTTGTTGGGGAGGCAACTTGTGGTAAGGACTGCTTAATTGATTTAGAAAAAATGGAAGTTGATGTCTTAGTCACAGATATTAGTATGCCAGAAATGAAAGGCGATGAATTGGTGACCTTAGTAAAACATAGGTATCCTGCAATAAATGTGCTTACACTTTCCATGCATTATGATTATAGCTTTATTGATAAAATGATTCAAGTGGGTTCTTTAGGTTATGTTTTAAAGAATACAGGGTCGAGTGAGTTGCAAGAAGCCATTCGTTATGTGAATGATGGGAAATCATATTATTCTGTTAAAGTGCAGGAGTCGATTGTTAATGGTTATTCCAAAGAGAAAGTTAAACAATTTAAATCGGTGGTATTTTCTGATGAAGATATCTTCTTAACTCCCCGAGAAAAAGAAGTGGTGAAATTGGTTATTAAAGGTTATAATAGCTCAGAAATAGCTGAAATTATGAATGTTAGCTACCATACTATTACTTCACATCGTAAAAATGTAAATGCAAAATTAGGCACCAATTCCTTAACTGAGCTGGCCAATATCGTAAAAGAAAAAGGTCTCTTATAAGAGACCTTTTTCTTTTAACATTATGGTTTTGAATTCGTTTCTTCCTGCGGGCTAATCCATCCGCCACCCAGAGAACTGTATAAATCAATATAGGTGCTAAGAAGTCCCTCCAGAGCGCCTGATAATCCCAACTGTGCATCAAATGAGGAGCGTTGTGTTTCTAAAACTTCTAAATAAGTACTCACACCTCTTTCATATCTTATCCGTGATAATTCTTCAGCATTCATCGCCGCTGTGGCTTGAAAATCTCTTGCTGCAATCTCTTCTTGATAGGTTTGTATACTCACCAACGCATCTTCAACTTCTTTAAAAGCTGTTAATACAGTACGCTCATAAATAATTAAACTTTGATTTGCTTTTTCTCTTTGTATGTCAACACGTCTTTTGTTTTTTCCAAATTGAAAAATTGGGCCTAAAATATTTGCCCCTACAGACCAAGCTAATCCCTGTGAAGTAATTGTGCTCAAATCATTACTTGCAGCTCCTAGTAATCCTGTTAAGCTTATGCTAGGCAATCGCATGGCAATGGCTTGGCTAATTAACGCATTTTGTGCACGATAGTTTTCGCCAGCTTCAGCAATATCAGGTCTGCGTTCTAGCAGTAAGGATGGAATTCCATAAGGAATTTCCACTTTGTTATTTTGATCTTGTATGTTTTTTCCTGTAGTAATTGCACTTGGGTTTTGTCCTAAAAGCAAACTCAAGGCATTCTCTCTAATTGCCACGCCACGACGAAATACAGGAATGGATGTAGCTGCTATTGCTTTTTGAATTTGGGCTTGGTTTAAGTCTAATTCATTAGAGTAACCTTTGTCATATCTTGCTTGAATAATCATTAAGGAACTGTCACGTGCAGCAAGTGTTTTCTCAGAAATAGCCAATCTATTTTGATAATCCAATAATGAATAATAAGACTTTGCAACACTACTTATTAGTGATATTTGCACCGCACGGTGCCCATATTCACTGGCTAATAAATCAGACTGAGCTGCAATACTAGCACTTCTATATTTCCCCCAAAAATCTAATTCCCAAGAAAGGGTAGGAGTGAGAAAATAATTACTAGTTACTTGAGCTAATCTCATTCCTGAAAAATTTCCAGAACTAGCACCCCCAGAAAAATCAATAATAGGGTATTGGTCGGCTCTTGTATAACCATACATGGCACGAGCCTCAGCAATTCTACTTGCAGCTAGGCGCACATCTTTGTTTTGGTCTAATGCTGTTTTGATAAGTTTATTTAATGTTGCATCGTCAAATATTTCCCACCAGCGTAAATTCAAAATAGTATCCTTTTGTGCGTTGGCTAAGGTATCGAAACGATATTTCTGTGAAGCATTGCTTTCCGGTTTCTGGTACTGCGGACCGAGCATACAACTGCTCATGGCCAAACTCATCAATACGAAAACGCTAAATATTTTCAGTAGATTTCTTTTCATCATTATGAATTTTTTTGTTCATTAGAATCAATGAGAATTTGAGCATCTCTCTGTTTCTCGTAATTAAAAATTTTACCAATAGCTACAAATAGCATGGGGTATAGAAATACGCCTAGAAAAGTTGCAATAGACATTCCCCCAAGCAAAGCCACTCCCATAACTTTTCGTGCTTCAGCACCTGTGCCAGAAGCAAGGACCAAAGGCAAAACTCCTAGGATAAAAGAGAAAGCTGTCATTAAGATGGGTCTAAACCTCGATCTTGCAGCTTTAATTGCCGAGTCGAAAAGGGATAGTCCATTTTTGAATTCGTCATTGGCAAACTCAACAATCAGAATAGCATTTTTAGCTGCCATACCGATAAGCATTACAAAGGATACCTGTGCAAAAATGTTATTTTCAAATGTTGGACTTATTTGTCTTCCCAACCAAAGGGCAAATAAAGCCCCAAAAATAGCAAAAGGAGTTCCTAATAAAATACTCAATGGTAGGGACCAACTTTCATATTGTGCAGCAAGAATAAGGAAAACAAAAAGTAATGAAAAAGTAAGGATCATCATTAAAGAGCCCGATGCTTTTTCTTCCTGAAATGACATCGCATTCCAAGCGTAGCTCATATCCGCTGGTAATTGTGCTTCGGCTACTTCTTTGAGTGCCGTTCTAGCTTGATCAGACGTAAAGCCTTTAGCAGGGCCACCGGTTACTTCAACAGATCGGTATAAGTTAAATCGTGTTGTATAATCAGGCCCTGTAATTGGTTTTACCGTTGCAATTGTTGCTAAAGGAACCATATTACCAGCATTATTCTGAATAAAGAAATTATTAATTTGTGATTCATCTACTCGATATTCTGGTTCAGCTTGAATATAGGTTTTGTATAACCTTCCAAAACGTGTAAAGTCATTTACATATGCACCGCCCATAAACGCTCCGACAGTTGAGTATAAGTCGTTCAAATTAATACCAAGCTTAAGTGCCTTTTCTTTATCAATATCCATAAATCTTTGTGGTACAGATGCTTGAAAAGTAGTAAATGCTTTTGAAATTTCTGGTCGTGCATTAGCTGCTTTAATGAATTTCATAGAATTCTCAGCAAGGTATTCAGGAGTATTACCTCCTTTATCTTGCAACATAATGCTAAATCCAGATCCATTTCCCAGCCCAGGAATAGCTGGAGGTCCAAATGCAAATGCTTGGGCACCTTTAATATCTTTTGCTAAACGTAGATTTATGGTATTAATCATCTCTTTTACTGTAACTTCTCTCTCTGACCAATTTTTGAGTGTAACAAACATAAATCCATTGTTCGGAACCATTGATCCTGAAAGCATACTATATCCAGTTGCATTGAGTACAAACTCAACATCAGGATATTCAAGAAGTATTTTTTCTATTTGGTTTGAAATAACACCTGTTCTTTGTAGTGATGCAGCATTTGGCAGTTGAACATTTACGTAAAAATAACCCATATCTTCTTCAGGTATAAAACCTCCGGGAACTAATTTTCCAAATAGGCCTGCAGCTATTGATAGGATAACAATAAATACAGCACTTCGTTTCAATTTACGAGTTACAATACTGGTGAAGCTCATATATGATTCAGTGCTTTTATCCATCCATTTATTAAATTTTCCAAAAAACCAACCTAATGGACCTTTATATGGTTTGGGTTCCCTTAGTAATATTGAGCAAAGCGCAGGACTCAATGTTAATGCGTTTATGGAAGATACAATTACAGATACTACAATCGTTATAGCAAACTGCTTATATAAAATTCCAGTGATGCCTGCCATTGCAGCAACGGGAATAAACACAGCAATTAATACAAGGGTTGTTGCAATAACCGGAGCGGTAACTTTAGCCATGGCATCTAGCGTAGCTTCTTTTGAATTCATACCCTTAGCAATATTTACTTGTACTGCTTCAACAACCACAATGGCATCATCAACCACAATTCCAATAGCTAAAACAAGGCCTAACAGAGAAAGAACATTGATGGTAAAACCAAGCATTGGAAAGAAGATAAATGCACCAATCAGAGATACAGGAATGGCTAAAGTCGGTATTAGTGTAGCACGCCAGTCTTGTATAAAAACAAAAACAACCAAAACAACTAATAATAGGGCCTCAATAAGAGTAATAAGAATATCCTTGATGCCGGCAGTAATGGGAAGAGTTGTGTCAAGTCCAACTTCATACTTAACACTTTCTGGGAAATTCTTAGATAGCAAGTCCATTTGTTCAATTACACTCTGAGCCAATTCTACAGCATTTGAACCTGGCGATTGATAAACTGATATAATTGCACAGGTTTGTCCATTGCTGCGAGGTATCATATTATAGGTTTCTACACCTAGGTTAACTGTTGCAATGTCGTTTACTTTTACTTGTGATCCGTCAGGATTTGTTCTAATTACAATATTTTCAAATGCTTCAACTGAGTTAAAACGCTCAGGTAATCTTACTGTATAGGTAAACTCTGTTCCAGGAGGAGCTGGCTCAGCACCAAATTTACCGCCTGGTACAATCACATTCTGCTGATTAATAGCATTCATAATTTCGGGAACTGTAAGTCCCATTTGAGCCAAGCGATCAGGCTTTACCCATATGCGCATTGAATAATTAGAAGCTCCCATAACATCAACTCGACCAATTCCTTTAATCCTGGCCAACTGATCCTTAATGTTAATTAAGGCATAGTTGCCAAGGAAATCTTGGTCGTACCTTCCGTCAGAAGTTAATGCTAAAGCCAACATGATATTAGGTAAGGACTTTTTGGTAGTGACTCCATACTTTGTCACATCAGAAGGTAGTTTTGCTGTAGCCGCAGAAACCCTGTTCTGAGCTAATACTGTGTTCATATCTGGATCAGTTCCCACATCAAATGAAATCTGCACAACCATACTTCCATCATTGGCATTAGTTGATTTCATATAAATCATATTATCAACACCATTCACTTCTTGTTCAATAGGGGTTGCAACAGATTCCTCTACACTAATAGCATTGGCTCCATTATACATTCCTCTTACTTCTACAATTGGAGGCGTTAAATTGGGATATTGTTCTAGCGCAAGATCGACTAATGACACTGCTCCTACAATTACTATCACAATCGCAATAACCATCGCAACTATTGGTCGGTGGACGAAAAAATTTCCTTTAGTTTCTGACATAATTCGAAATTATTGGTTTTCGCTTTTAAATTCTATTTCAATAGGCTTTATAGTAACATTATCTGCTACTTTTTGTATGCCGTCGATAACTATTCTATCACCGATTTTTAATCCATCACTGACAATGCACATATCGCCAATTTTATGACTTATTTTAAGTTGGCGAGTAATTACTTGGTTGCTGTCATTGATTGCAAAAGCAGAATACTGCCCTTGTAATTCAGTAAGGCAACGTTGAGGAATCAATAAAGCTCCTTTGCTAATATTCATTTCTGCTTTTATTTTAGAATACATACCAGGCTTGAGTAATCCTTCTGGGTTTGGGAATATAGCTTGAACCAAAATTGATCCTGTATTGGGGTCAACTTGAGCATCAATTGCATCAAAATGACCTCTATGATTATAGATGCTTCCATCTGATAATATGAGCTCAAGAGGTTGGTTTCCTGTAGCTTTATTTTCTGCTCTTTTTTCAACTTTATCTGCATCATCGAAAGTTCTTGCTAATAGCAAATACTCTTTTTCAGTGATGTAAAACTTTACTATAATGTTGTTTGTTTGAGAAACCATGTTCAAAATTACTGGATTTGGATCTCTACCAACAAACTCCCCAACCTTAGCTTTTGTAATGCCAATAATACCGTCAATTGGTGATTTTATTTGTGTGTAGCTGAGGTTTATTTCTGCTGAGCGAACATTTGCTTGAGCTGCCTGTAATGAAGATTGTGCAGCTTCATATTGTGCAGTTGCAGCATCCAAGTCGCTTTCACTTACTGCTTTTAATTTTGCTAAAGGTTTTATCCTATCTAAATCGGCTTTGGCTTTTACTAACATGGTTTGAGCTTCAGCAACTTTACTTTGTTGTGCATTAACTTCCGCAACAAAAGGTTGCGCATCAATTGTGTATAGCAATTGACCTTCGCTTACCTTTTTTCCTTCTGAAAAATCGATACTTTCTAAAAAGCCTTCAACACGAGCTCTAATTGGAATGTCTTTTTCACCATAAATTTGGCCTACATAATAGCTGTATAAGGGCACATCCTTTTGAATAACCTTCACTACTTGTATTTCTTGAACCGGCTTAGGGCCTTGGTTTTTATCGCTATTGCAGCTCAGTATGCTTATCAATACTATAAATAACACGCTACTCCATTGAAGTTTTCTTATCATATCTAATTATTGTTTAATTTATCTTTATTATATTTTTTTAGTTTTTTAAAATCTATAGCCAAGTTGAAAGCCATATCTAAATCCATAATATGCAAATTTTAATCTGCCACTCGCATCAATTGATTGGTGCTTAAGTGCTTGAGCAAGTACGGGATTTGATTCCTTCAATAATTCATATAACTCTTGGTAAAAAGGGTCGTCAGTACTAATTGTGTTCTCAAACTCAAAGTCGAGTTTTAAATCATAATAACTAAAAGATGGTCCCATCAATAATAGATCGATGGTAAATCGATCATTAATAACAAATTGATAACCAAGCTGAATTCCAAGACTATACCAGTTAAAATTACCATTATATTTAAGATTATTTTTAACAGTGCCATTGTCTATTTCTATTGTTGCATCTTGCCATATTCCATAGTAGGAAGTGTAAGGTGCCCAATATAATCCATCAGGAGCGGCAAATTTATTTCGATTTTTAAAGTAAAAACGATAGTCTGCGCTAAAACTAAATCCTCCTTTATTGCTTTGATCGAAAATGTGTAATGGATTACCTTCAACATCTGTCATTGGAGCTTTTTGAAGATAACCAATATTAATAGAAAAGCTTCGTGAAGAGTTGAGGACTCTTTCGTAGCCCAAAACTAAACTTTTGGATCCAACAACAAACATAGGAGTGGGATTCCAGCGAATGGTGTTTTTGTATTTTGACATGATTATGCTATCTTTCTCAGATGCAAATAAACACTGGCCAATGAGAATAAAAGCAAATAAAATAAAAATCCGATACATTTTAAAATAATGTTTAAATCTTACAAAATGATAATTCCTGTGATTATAGCCTTCATCAAGTGATTAACAGACTGATGAAGGAATGTAATTTAACGTGCTAAAGTAATAAAAAATGAATTTGTTAATACATTTTTTAGGCAGTGTTTCAACCCTTCAAATTTAATAGAATAGTTTTCAGCCAGTAAAGAAGTGATAAATTCACTATGATTTCTTCCTTTTCGGTAATAAGGTTCTCTTTTTGGATGTTTTAAGTATTTTGCAATTAGCTCAATATCCTCTGAAATATTAAGCACAGCGTGATAAAACATACTTTCTTTACTTCGGAAAATTGCAGAGCCAAGAATTTTTTTGTCTCCAATGGATAAATCAGAAATTCCTTTAGAATGTAAGTTTTGCACGCCCATCTGAACCAGACATGTGGTTATTGCACCATTAGCTTTTTCAAAATATTGTTTTGGTTTCCAATCTTTTATTATGGGCATTTTGATGGCAATCACAAGCATATTGGGAGTAAGGAGCACAGCTTCGCCTCCCGAAGCTCGTTGCAACACTGTAAGCTGATCAGCCAATGCAAGTTTCATATTGATTGATGATTCAGCCTGATTTGACCGCCCAAGGACAAGGTAATTCTTATCCGGTGTAAAAATCTTAAAGCCTGAATTCTGCTCGCTTTTTAGTAAGTTGTGATCGGGTAAATTATAGTTCATCTCAATTATTATTTGGATTGGCTAAAGTAGCAATAATTGAAAATATATTTCAGGTTTTTATTAAAATGCTTTGGTTGATAAAGTAAAGTAATAGCTTTAATAGGATTAATTTTTTTTATACTCAAAAAAGACATAAATATCTTTATAAACGTTTGGCAGTTAAAAAAATATGTTCTACTTTTGCAGCCCGATTTTCAGTATATGTGTTATTATACTGATGTTTAGGGAATTAGCTATTAATATAGCCTGTTTTTAACCGGAATATAGAGAAAGATGTCAGTGATGGTGCACCGACTGCCGGTATTTTTTGCCCGAACTCAGGATGTTTTAAAGCGTGATTTATTAATTTTTTATATTATTTAATACAAAACTAATGAATACTTTAAGTTATAAAACTATTTCAGCCAACACAGCCACAGCTCATAAGAACTGGGTGGTGTTAGATGCTGAAGGTGCTATTTTAGGGCGCTTAGCTTCAAAAGCAGCTTTTCTGCTAAGAGGTAAGCATAAAGTAGATTTTACTCCACACGTAGATTGTGGTGACAACGTAATTATTATCAATGCAGAGAAATTTGTATTGACGGGCAAAAAGATGACAGATAAACAATATGTGCGTCATACAGGCCATCCTGGAGGACAGCGTTTTGCTACTCCTGCTGAATTATTGGCCAAAAAACCAACCCAAGTTGTTGAAAAAGCAATCAAAGGGATGTTGCCGAAAAATAAATTAGGAAGTGCATTATTTCGTAATTTATATGTGTATGCAGGAACTGAGCATAATCACGAAGCTCAAAAGCCACAATTGTTGAACCTTAATGAACTTAAATAGGTATGGAAGTAATTAATGTATTAGGTCGTAGAAAGACCGCTGTTGCTCGTATTTATATGAGTCAAGGAAATGGAGAAATAATCGTAAATAAAAAGGATTATAAAGTTTATTTTCCAACTGGAACTTTGCAGTATATTGTTACTCAGGCTTTTGAGATCACTGATACTATTGGTAAGTATGACGTAAAAGTTAATCTTGCTGGTGGTGGTGTAAAAGGTCAAGCAGAAGCATTGCGATTAGCAATTTCTCGCGCATTGGTTGAAATAGATGCAGAATATCGTCCTCTTTTGAAGAAAGATGGTTTGATGCGTCGTGACCCTCGTATGGTGGAAAGAAAGAAGCCAGGTCAACCAAAAGCAAGAAAGCGTTTCCAATTCTCAAAACGTTAAAACAAGTTTTTTGTTTAGTATCTAAACTGCCGAGACTCACCAAATTTATTTGGAGGCTACTCGGTGGTTGATTTTATTCAGAATGTAAACAATTTAAAATTAAACAAATGTCAAAAACAAATTTTGATGACCTCTTAGATGCAGGCGTACACTTTGGTCACTTAAAGCGTAAATGGAACCCCAATATGGCTCCATATATCTTTATGGAAAAAAACGGAATTCACATTCTTGACCTTCACAAAACAATTGTACTATTAGATCAAGCTGCAGCTGCTGCGAAGCAAATTGCAAAATCAGGTAAGAAAGTTCTTTTCGTTGCCACTAAAAAGCAAGCTAAAGATATCGTTGCTGAACTTGTAACTAAAACCGGAATGCCTTATGCTACTGAGCGTTGGCCAGGTGGAATGCTTACAAATTTTGCTACAATTAGAAAAGCTGTAAGAAAAATGACAACCATTGATAAAATGGTTAATGAAGATTCTTATAAGAATTTATCAAAACGTGAACGTCTTCAGTTAGACCGTGAGCGTGCTAAATTAGAGAAAAACTTTGGTAGTATTTCTGACCTAACTCGCTTACCATCTGCTTTATTTATTGTGGATATCGTAAAAGAGAAAATTGCAGTTGCGGAAGCTAAGAAATTAAATATTCCTGTATTTGCAATGGTAGATACCAATTCAAATCCTAATGATGTTGATTTCGTAATTCCTGCAAATGATGATGCTTCAAAATCAATTGCTTTAGTTGTTGGTGTTATTTGTACTGCAATTGAAGAAGGATTGGCTGAACGCAAAATGGAGAAGGAAAAGAAAGCCAGTGACCAAGCAAAAGCAGAAGCAGATAGAGCAGCAGCAAAAGTTGCAGCAGTAGCTAAGAAGAAAGCGGATGCAGCAGCAGAGGTAGCTTCTACTGAAGATGCCGAAGCATAATTCAATTGATTGATAACATTAAAAAGATAAAATTAATATGGCAAAAATAACTGCTTCCGAAGTAAATGCACTACGTAAATCAACGGGTGCTGGAATGATGGACTGTAAAAACGCCTTAGTTGAAGCTGAAGGTGATGCTGAAAAAGCCATCGAGATTCTTCGTAAAAAAGGACAAAAAGTAGCTGATAAACGTGCCGATCGCGAAGCGACTGAAGGTGTAATTATTGCTAAAATTTCTAATGATAAAACGTTTGCTGCTGTTGTTCGTATCAGCTGTGAAACCGATTTTGTTGCTAAAAATGAAAATTTTGTAAATTTTGTTAGCGAAATAGCTCAAAAAGCGGCTGATGATAAAATTACAAATCTTGATGATTTGAAAAATGCTGTTATTAATGGCATTACTATTCAAGATTCTGTATTGGATCAACTAGGACGTATTGGTGAGAAAATCGAAATTGTAAGTTTTGAAACCATCTCTGATGCTATGGTATTTGGCTATGTTCATCCAGGTAACCGTTTAGCTACGATTATGGGTGTAAATAAAGCTGATGTTGCTGATATAGAAACTATTGGTAAAGAAGTGAATATGCAAATTGCAGCTATGGCTCCTATTGCATTAGATGCTTCTGGCGTTGATGCTAAAACTATTCAAACCGAAATTGAGATTGGAAAAGATCAAGCTCGTCAAGAAGGTAAACCTGAAGAATTGTTGGAGAAAATTGCCCTAGGTAAATTAAATAGATTTTACAAAGACAATACTTTATTGGCTCAGAACTTTGTTCGTGATAATAAAATTAGTGTTGATCAATACCTTAAATCTGCGGATAAAGATTTAACGGTTACTGGATTTTACAGAATAAGTTTATAATCTCAGGATATAACAATTTTAAAAACCGTCTAGCTTTTAGCTTGACGGTTTTTTTTTGCTTTGTTTTTTGGATTCATGGTTTAGAATAGTTAATGAAGCCTAAATCATTATTTAAAGCTCATTACTAAATTCGATATTTACATTTTTAAAACGGCTTTCAATTTCTTATAACCGTTTCGGCTTGAGTTTACTTTTTCGCCACTTTTTAAAATAATAATGTGCGAGTCTTTTTCCCATTGTTCAATTTTACTTATTCTGTCAATCCGAATTATATTGGATCTATGAACCCGAACAAATTCTGAACTACTAAGATGTTGTTCAATATAATTCATGGTCATATTTTTTAAATGCCGCTCACCAGGGATAGTATAAATAAAAACATAGTCATCTTGAGCTTCAATACGTTCGATATTCTTTGTGAGAATAATTTCAATTTTATTATTATTCTTCACTACTATCCTCTGAATAATCTCCTGTTCTTCTCTTACAAATTGCAGTAAATTATGAATTGGTGGATTTGAATTGTTCTGAAATCGTATTTTCTGATTTGCTTTTTCTAAAGCAGCGTCCAACCTTTTTTGTGAAAATGGTTTGAGTAAATAATCAGCTGCTCCATGTTCAAAGGCTTTTAAGGCAAATTCATCATAGGCAGTAGAAAATATGATGGCTGGAGGATTCTCAATTAGTTCTAGCATCTCAAATCCATTTAATTTAGGCATTTGAATGTCTAAGAATACTAAATCAGGCTTTAACTCTTTTATTGCTATAGCCCCTTGAAACCCATTTTCACATTCTCCAACAATTTCAAAGCTCGGATGAGACTCCATGTATTTAGTCAAGAGAATTCTTGCTGGCTTTTCATCTTCGATAATTAATACTTTTATTTTGTCTTTCATGACGTGCTACTTAAATTGTTTTATTTATTGGAATCCAAATGGTTACTGAAAATAGATTTTCTTTTTTCTGATATGATAGAAGGTTTGATTCCTGATAAGCTAGCTCTAATCTTTTGCTAATGTTGAGTAAGCCTGTTTCTGTACCCTTTTTTGAGTTTCCAGCATCAATATCAATTTCATTTTCAATGGTAATCTTTATCTTATCACCGATATTTTTAAAGAAGAAATCTATATTTATTGGTTTAGTACTTTCGTATATACCATGTTTTATTGCATTTTCGACAAGTGGTTGTAATATAAGTGAGGGAATTTCGACATTATTTAAATCTTTTGGCAAACTGCAGTTTAACTGTATTTTATCACCAAATCTACTTTTTTCAATTTCTAGATATAGCAAAGCATGCTCTACTTCAGTCTCAAGTTTTGTAAACTGATTCTTAGATGAAATTAGTGTATATCTGAAAAAATCAGATATATTAATAATCATTTCTTGTGCTTTTTCAGGATTAGAAGTCGTTAAAGAAGATGCTGAGTTTAGACTGTTGAATAAAAAATGTGGATTAATTTGTGCTTTAAGCATATCTAATTCAGCACTTCGAATCAGGTTTTCAATTTTTGCGGCATGCAAATCTTGGTCATTAATTTTTTTTAATGATGAAAAAAGGAAGTAGCTAAATATAAGCAGTAAATATACAGGTAGAAAAAGCAAAAAACGCCATAAAATAGTAGATGCAAAAATAGCTGATAAGTCTAAAGAAATTAAAGTAATTATCCCATAGCTAGCACCAATCCAAATGACAAAAATAATACCCATAGAGAGTAAATTCATCTGAATTGTTTTTTTCCAATCTTGAGACTCGAAAAAAGCATAACGTACCATATACCATATGCTTAGGCCAATTATTGCAAATATTAAATAGCTAATTAGAGCATCAGATATAGATAAGCTTAGAGGTAAATTAAAGGCTTTCCAAAGCACAAAAGAGTGGATACTACCCGGTAGTATCCACCATAATAAATAGAGTAATGTCCAAATGGGTTTTTCAATAAATGGGTTTCTCATCAGATGTTTAATATCTTTTAACTTCCCCTCCTCCAAAAATGGCTGATCCTCGAATGATTAACTGTCCAGTGGCTTCTGTTGAACGTATATAAGACATGTTCTTATTGCTAAATCCTCCAAAGATTGAAGAAACTTCAATCTTTACATCCCATTCAGAAGGAACATGCAATTCTACTCCTCCAAAAATCAAGGACACTTCTAAAATTTGAATACCTGGTGCTAATTTCACATTCCTAAAATTATATTTTCCACCACCCATAATCGCACTTATTTTTCCTCCTTTAAAGTTTTCGCTCGTGATATGAAATTCACCTCCACTAAAAATATGGTTGTCGTTAATCATGTCAATATCAGTAAAATCGGACTTTTCAAATCTTAACTTCGCCTCATGAGGCCATTTTTTTGTTCCTTTTAGTAAAATAATTACACCAACACCAATTAATATGGCTGGCCAAAATAGCTGCCTAGTATCAAATGGAATATTGATAAATTCTGGAATGAGGAAGCTTCCACCAATAAAAATCATGATGTATCCTCCAATTTTATTTCCATTCTTTGAAATTGTTACCAGACCAATAGCTACTAATAATAGTTGCCAGTTGAAAATCATGTGAAATACTTCATAGGAAATATAATGTGATTTATAGGCAATAAGAATTACTCCCGAATAAATAAAAGAGAAAGCAAGCAAAAATCGGCTTAACGCTGTATGTTTGTGTTGCATTTTCGAATTAGAATTGTCAAATGACTCGTGGTTACTTGTATTGTGCATAATAAATAAAATTTTAGATTAATAATGATGCAAAACTAATACAGAACTAAAATAATAAAAACAGTTTTCGGCGAATGAACAGGTTTTTTCGGTAAAGTGTATTATAATAAGTTAATTTGGCAAAATTATAATATTCTACATTATGCATTTCAAATATTCCTTATCAACCAATTCAATTAAAATATTACTTTTGATGGCGATAATTATAATTGAAAAACGGATTATGAAATTTAATAGGATATTACTTAAACTAAGTGGTGAAGCCCTAATGGGAAATCTTCAATATGGTATTGATCCAGAGAGACTTGCTAACTATTCTAGTGAAATAAAGTTAGCATATGATCAGGGAACTCAAATTGCAATTGTAATTGGCGGTGGTAATATTTATCGTGGATTAAGCGGTGCTAGCCAAGGAATGGATAGAGTTCAAGGCGATTATATGGGAATGTTAGCAACAGTAATTAACTCCATGGCGATTCAAGGAGCTATTGAAAAACTTGGTATTGGAACTAAACTTTTAGGTGGATTAGAAATTGATCCTATTGCTGAAAGAATGAGTAGGAAAAAGGCCAACGAATATCTTAATGAGGGTAAAATTGTTATTATAAGCGGAGGAACTGGAAATCCATTTTTTACCACAGATACGGCAAGTGCCCTTAGAGCAATTGAAATAGAAGCTGATGTGATTCTTAAAGGAACTCGAGTAGATGGAGTATATGATATGGACCCTGAGAAATATCCTGAAGCCGTTAAATATCCTACTATAAGTTTCAAAAATGCTTATGAGAAAAAATTAGCTATCATGGATCTTACAGCTTTTACACTTTGTGAAGAAAATAATATGCCTATTTATGTTTTTAATATGAACAAAAAGGGTGAGTTGCTCAATGTTGTGAATGGAATTGATGTGGGCACTTTGGTAGAGTAAAATGAAGTGATATTCCCTTATTCTCTTCAAATAAATTTT
>ERZ889078.605-NODE-605-length-32418-cov-18.895405_pt1 | contig 32418 bp, 29 predicted proteins | sample MGYA00521266_ERZ889078 | MGnify/ENA primary metagenome ERZ889078 (study PRJEB32303, sample SAMEA104408618) | aquatic metagenome | biome: Brackish water; feature: Pelagic; material: water | place: Baltic Sea | collected 2014-06-16T06:34:00 | depth 76,534 m ...
TTTGTTAAACGCAGCTGCAATATGCATTAATCCGGTATCGTTTGTAATAATGACTTCCGATAGATTCACTAACGAAGCAGATCGATTTATATTTAATTCACCACAAGTGTTAATTATGTCTGATTCAGGAGCAAGCTTGATAATTTCTTCTCCACGATTTCGGTCATCAGGTCCTCCAATTAATACTACTGGTTTGCTTATTTTAGATATTATTAAAGCTGCTTTTTCTGCTGGAAATATTTTTGTAATGTGTTGTCCGCCAATCACAAACCCCACATAGCCATCCTTGAGTCTGTAATCAATGTTTTCGGGGGCAACTTCATCTTCTGCTGGGATAAAATAATCAAGACCAAGGCCATCATTAGTAATTCCAAGGCTACCAACAGCATCAAAATATCTGTCAACAATATGTAAATGAGGCAATTTGTTGATTTTCAAGTTTACTAATAACCACTTCTCAATATTTAATTTTGGAAAGGTGAAACTCTTAACCTTTAATTTATTTTTAAGTTTATGAGATCTTATATTTTTTTGAAGATCGATAATAATATCGAATTTTTCATTCTTCAAATCCGTTATACATTCGGCAGTTGATTTGCTGAAAAAGTGAACTTTATCAACATTAGGATTTGATTCGTATATGCCTTTGTACGTTTGTTTTGTTAGAACATGAAGTTCAAAATCAGTTTGATGTTTTATAGCACGAACAATGGGGGTAGTGAGTACAATATCGCCGATGGAACTAAAACGAATGAGAAGTAATTTTTTCAACCCTACATATTTTAATGCAAATATAGTAGTAATGTTATATTGTCCGATCATATTTCAAAACCCAGAACTCAAAACCCAGAACCCAAAACCCAGAACTCCCAAAACATTCATTAATTTTGCCATAAAACAAATGATTTATAAATATGTCACTTACTCCAACTAATCAAATACCTCTTGGCTTTTCAATGCCTCAGTTTTCTTTACCCGATGCAATCACTAATAAAATAGTATCATCAGATGATGTAAAAGGTGAAAAAGGAACACTGGTAATGTTTATCTGCAATCATTGTCCCTTTGTACTACATGTTATTCATGAGCTTGTGAAAATAGGTTATGATTATATGAATCAGGGAATTGGCATTATTGCAATAAGCTCAAATGATGTAATTAGTCATCCTCAGGATCATCCTGACAGAATGAAGGAGTTTGCATTATCGTTAAAATTTCCATTCCCATACCTTTACGATGAAACCCAGGATGTTGCCAGAGCTTATGATGCTGCTTGCACCCCCGATTTTAATTTGTTTGATGCAGATGGCTTTTGTGTTTATCGCGGACAGTTGGATGGATCACGACCAAGTAATAATAATCTGATTGATGGAAAAGATTTACGAGAAGCACTTGATCTTGTTGTTGCAGGAAAAAAAGTACCTGAGGATCAAACCCCAAGTGTGGGCTGTAATATTAAGTGGAAGGAATGATTTCTCTTTTTGATATTCAGATATTATTTCTAGTTATTAGATTGTCATCCTGAGCGATAGCGAAGGATCTCTATTTGTTTAATTGTATGATTGATTAGATTCTTCACTTCAGAATGACAAGCTTAAGTTATCTTACAAAAGAGCATTACTATCTAAACTTGTAGAACATTGATATTACCAATGAATCATTATATCTTCCCTGATCAAAAAATCGTCTGAAATCACCACTTTGTTTCTGGGAATAAATGTTAAGTAGGGAGTTGTTTGTTCTAAAGTCTACACCAATCTTAGGTGTTAGTGCAAATTGAAATCCAAGGTTTATTTGTAAAGTTACCCTAGCAGGTTTAACGTAATATTGTTGATCACTAATTACCTCTTGATTAACTGATTCATAATACCCCATTAAAAATCCTGCTGAAGGACCGACTTCGATTGTAAATCTCCCTGTTTTGTATTGATATAGGATTGGCATCTCAATATAATTCAATCTCAACAAATAGGATTGATAGCCATTTTTTTCTGTGGGATTTTCACGACTTCCTTTTTGAAAATATGTAAGTTCGAGTTGCAATGCTGAAACAGTTCCAATATCAAGATTAACATATCCTCCAGCAAAAATTCCGGCTTTTTTATATCCCGACCATGTATCTCCAGCCACCTGCGATCCTACCAATCCGGCCATCACACCGCCATGAAATTGCTGAGCAATGGAATTTATTCCTAGAAATAGCAATAGTATAATAAGAGTAAAATGTTTTTTCATTAGTTGTGTTTAAATTAGTGTGTGTAAAGATATAAAAAGAACATACATACAATATTTGTTTTCCATTAGCTAACCAATGATTCGTAACTCATACCTATTCAATTGGCACGCCTCAAATCAATATTTATGTATATTTGTAAAAACACTTCAACATGTTAACCTATCTGCTATGCGAAAATTATTTTTAATTGGATTATTTATAAGTGTTCTTTTATTTCAAACAAAGTCATACTCTCAATCAACAGATTCAGTAAATTTTAGAAACTATATAGGTGCCGGAATAACTTATCCATTTTTTAGGACATTTACTGTTGGATACGAAAGAATGATAAGCCCAAAAGGATTCATACGTGTCAATGCCTCTGTGCAACCACTTTCGAAAAAAAACTCGTATAAAAAAAATACTTTAGTTCTAATCTCATATGATGTTAACAAACAAAAAGTTTTCACAAGCAGTTCTTTTTCTGTTGGATATGGATATAAGATTATACCAAGGGCTGGTTTTTATTTTGCCGCTGACTTAACATACAGATATAACTATTTTGAGGATAAGTATTATTATGAATGTGTGGGTACAGATAGTGATTCGAAAGTAAGCCTTGTGTCAGAATATCATAATGATTATGGGTTGCAGGCTATGGCAGGCATTAAAGTGGTAATTAAAAAATATAAAGGGATTCGGTTTGTTTGTGATTTTAATGTAGGTAATGGACTATTTTTAAGTTATCAAAAACATTTGCTAATAGCCGAACGGAAGGGAACATGCTCAAATAATAACCTTCAATATTTTCCTGAACCACAAGAAACTAATGTTGTTACTATGTCTAGTTTAACAATATTAAGAGCTGGTTTAGGAATTATTTTTTAATATTTACTTGACAAATTAAAACTTTACATTATTTTTGACTACACGATTTAACCAAATAGTTAAAGCAATTGGTAAAAAAAATAGAAAATACTGAAGAAAAGATTATTGCTGCTGCGCGCGAAGTGTTTTTGAGAAAAGGCATGGATGGTGCCAGGATGCAAGAAATAGCAGATGAAGCCGGAATTAATAAATCATTATTGCATTATTATTTCAGATCGAAAGATAAATTATTCGACAGGGTTTTTACGGAAACCTTTAAAAATGTTATTGATCTAATTACTGAAGTTTTTTCATCTTCAATCACTCTCGAATCTTTCATCGAAAATTTTGTAAGAGGCTACACATCAGTACTTATTAAAAAACCATATATTGCAAACTTCGTGCTTCATGAATTAAGCAGAAACCCACAGCGTGTTGTTGAACATATTAATTTAACAAATTTTGATAAATTGAAATTAGCATCCCTTATTTCATCTGAAGATAAAAATACGATCAGGCAATTTAACCCCATTCAGATAATTGTTGATATACTTGCACTATGTATTTTTCCATTTGTGGCAAAACCAATAATTAAGGGGTTTATGTTTGATGGAGATATTGAAGAATATAATATCTTTATTGACCAAAGAACGCAACATATTATTGAGTTTGTAAAATCAGCAGTATTTATTCAGAAATAAATCAGATAAATATGAAAAAGTTAACTCTAGTTTTAATAACTGTATTTATCGGCCAGTTAATATGGGCACAGCAATCAAAAACAATAACATTAGAAGATTGCTATCAAAATGCATTTGAGAATTATCCAAATTTTAAGCAAACCGAACTTAATAATTCCATCTATGAGTTAAATATTAAGAATACCAAAACTAACTACTATCCAACTTTAAACCTTAACGGACAAATTAGCTGGCAGTCGGATGTTACCAAAATAAATATTCCTGCAGCAGCAGGATTTACAGCCCCTGAAATAAGTAAGGATTGGTATAAAATAAATTTTGATGTTCAGCAAATAATATATGATGGTGGTGTTACATCGGGACAGAAGCAACTTGAATCCACCGAAAGGGAAATTTCCAATCAGGAAGTGCAGATTGAATTGTATCAGCTCAAGGAAAAAGTAAATCACCTATTCTTCAATGTTGTTTTTTTAAAGAAAAATATTGAGGTGCTTGATATCTTAACTCAAAATCTAGTTGCAAGTATTAAGGATGCTGAATCAGCTTTTGAAAACGGGATGGTTCTTAAATCGGAGGTTGATAAAATTAGAGTTGAGATGATACAGGTTGAACAGCAAATTGTTGAGAAGGAGTCGGATATAGTATCAATTATTGGTGCATTAAATGAACTTACAAAACTAAATATTCAATCTGCCGATGATCTTGAAACTCCTGAGCTAACAATCGCAAATTATAGTTTTATAAATAATCGTCCTGAATATCTAATGCTGGTAAAACATCAGGAAAAAGTATCAGCAGCTAAAAACCTGACTTCATCAAAAAGACTTCCCAAATTTTTAGCATTCGGGCAAGCTGGTTATGGTAGGCCCGGATATGATATGCTAAACAATAATTTCAAGGATTATTATATGATTGGTGCTAGATTGAATTGGAATATCTGGGATTGGAATAAGGTGAAAAACGAAAAGCAAATATTTGATATCCAAAATGAAATTATTGATACTAAAAAGCAATCATATAATCAAAGCCTGAGAGCCGACTTATTTCAACGCATTCAGAATATCTCAAAATATGATAAGCTTCTTGAAACAGATGAGGCAATACTAGAATTACAAAGCAGCATTGTAAAAACTGCCCTAAGCCAGTTTAATAATGGAACAATTACATCAACAACTTATCTTATCGAATTAAATAAACTATCAAATGCCAAATTGAATCTGGAAGCTCATAAACTTCAATTAACTTTCGCTAAGTATCAGTATATAACAGCAATAGGTAACTTATAACAATATCAAACCTGTCTCGACATGAATAAAATAATCTTACTTTCAATTTTCAGCTTCTTTGTGATAACAGCATGTGAAAATAAAGATAATAAATCGGATGCGTACGGTAATTTTGAAGCTACCGAAGTTATTGTATCTGCACAGGCAAATGGCCAAATTATTCAATTCACTCCCGAAGAAGGAATTGAATTAGCATTTAATGAAACCGTTGGCTTAATTGATACAGTTGTTCTTCAGCTTAACAAGAAACTAATGGAACAGCAAAAGATTACAATTGCATCTCAATACAATAATTTAATCTCGGAAATTGATGTGCTGAAGCAGCAGTTAACCAATGCTAAAATTAATCAGGACAGGATACTTAATCTATTTAGTGCTGGTGCTGCAACACAAAAGCAGGTGGATGATATTGTTGGTGTGATAGATTTGATAAAAAAGCAAATTAGCGCTGCAAATACAAAACGGAATAATATAAGCGATCAAATTGATGGAGTTAATGTACAAATTGAACAGGTAAACGAGGCATTAAGCAAATGCCACATTAGAAATCCTCAAAAAGGGACTGTGCTTGTTAAATATACTGAAACAGGAGAAGTTACTGGAATTGGAAGGCCGTTGTACAAAATAGCTGACTTAAGCGAAATGAAACTAAAAGCATATATTAGCGGTGCTCAATTGCCAAATGTTAAGTTAGGACAAAAGGTAGAAGTGTTGTTTGATAAGTCGGAAAAGGAAAATACCAGCGTTACCGGAACAGTAAGTTGGATATCACAAACGGCCGAATTTACGCCTAAAACTATCCAAACTAAACAAGAGCGGGTTAATTTGGTATATGCAATAAAAGTTGCAGTTAAAAATAATGGTGCAATAAAAATTGGTATGCCGGGAGAGGTTAATTTTTAATAGAATTGAAATAGGATTAGTAATTAATTATAAATTTAAAACAAAGTTTATGAAAAAAGTGAGCATGTTATTTGCCCTTATAGGCATGATGATTTTACCAATGATGCAGGTTCAGGCACAAGATGTTGACCCTGATGCTGTACTGGGAAAATGGAATACAATTGATGATGAAACTGGAAGAAAAAAGTCAGTAGTTGAAATTTATAAAGAAGGAGACAAGCTATATGGTAAGATTGTTGAACTCTTTAGATTACCTGACGAAGATCCCGATCCTATTTGTGATGAATGTGATGAAGATGATCCTCGTTACAATCAAAAAGTATTAGGAATGGTAATCCTTGAAGGCTTGGAGTGGGATGATGATGAGTGGGATGATGGTACCATTATGGATCCAAAAAATGGCAAGGTATACAGTTGTAAGTTATGGCTTAAAGATGGTGAGCTACAAGTAAGAGGGTACTTGGGCTTTTCTTTAATTGGAAGATCACAAACCTGGGTAAGAGATAAATAGTAATAATGAGTGGTGAGTGGTGAACAGATAGATTCACCATTCACCATTCACCATATGTCAGTAAATATTCAAATAGATAGTATTAGCAAGAAGTATGCTGATGTAATGGCTCTTAACAACATAAGTTTGAGCATTAAATCTGGTGAGCTTTTTGGGTTTATCGGTCCTGATGGGGCTGGTAAAACAAGCCTGTTTCGGATACTTACAAGTTTGTTGTTGCCAACCTCAGGCAAAGCAAGTATTGGGGAGTTTGATGTTGTTAAAGATTATAAAAAGATACGCCAAAATACCGGTTATATGCCGGGCAGGTTTTCGTTGTATCTTGATTTAACTGTTGAAGAGAATCTTGATTTCTACGCAAGTATTTTCAATACAACGGTTAAAGAAAACTATGAATTAATAAAGGATATCTACGTTCAGATTGAGCCTTTTAAAAAACGCCGTGCCGGAGATTTGTCGGGTGGGATGAAACAAAAACTTGCCCTTTCATGTGCTCTAATTCATAGTCCGCATTTAATTATACTTGACGAGCCAACCACAGGAGTGGATGCGGTTTCCAGGATGGAATTTTGGGAACTCCTAAAAAAAATGCAGAAGATGGGAATGACAATTATTGTTTCCACACCGTACATGGATGAAGCTGCATTGTGCGATAGGGTTGCCCTTATGCAAAATGGAAATCTGCTGGCGGTGGACACACCAAATAATATTGTAAAGTCATATAAAGGATCGCTATTTGCTGTTAAGGCCTACAACATGCATAAACTACTGGATGATCTTGGAAGTCTTGGTGATACCAGTCAGGTTTTTCGTTTTGGCGAAACTATCCACATAACGTCAACAATTAACGATGATAAGGTTTATATGGAATCGGTAAATAAACAACTGATCGATAAAGGATACAAAGATATCTCAATACATAAAGTTAACCCTGTAATTGAAGATTGTTTTCTATCATTAATGGATAAAGATGTTGAATAGGGCGAAAATAATAGAGGTTGAAAACCTGGTTAAAAAGTTTGGCTCTTTCACTGCCAACGATAACCTTACGTTCGATGTTTACAAAGGTGAGATATTTGGATTCCTCGGTGCGAATGGTGCTGGTAAAACTAGTGCTATCAGAATCTTATGTGGTCTTTCACCCCCAACTTCCGGTAAAGCAATCGTGGCAGGTTATGATGTGGCCAAATATCCAAATAAAGTAAAGGCAAATATTGGATATATGAGTCAGAAGTTTTCACTATATAATGATATGACGGTAAAAGAAAACTTTAGATTTTATGGCGGAATATATGGATTATCGAAAAAACAGATAGTTGACAAAACCAATTACTTTCTCGAAAAGCTTGAAATGGAAAAAACTCGTAATGTGGTACTGAGTGAAATCCCACTTGGGTGGAAGCAAAAGTTAGCGTTTTCTGTAGCAATAATACACGACCCTAAGGTTGTTTTTTTGGATGAACCAACGGGTGGTGTTGACCCCATAACAAGACGTCAGTTTTGGGAAATGATTTATGAAAATGCAGATAAGGGAACTACTGTTTTTGTTACAACACACTATATGGATGAAGCCGAATATTGTGAAAGAGTATCGATTATGTCGGAAGGCAAAATAGAGGCACTGGATACTCCGGCCAATCTTAAAAGCACCTATGGTGTTAATTCAATGAACGATGTATTTATTAAAATAGCGAGGGGATAAGAAGTTCAAGGAAGTTATATGTAAAAGAAGTTATATGTTATAAGTTATATGTTGAAAAAAATAACGCATAACAAATAACGTATAACAACTAACAAATAACGTATAACAAATAACATATAACAACTAAATGAAAGCATTTATAAAAAAGGAGTTTTTTCACATTTTTAGGGATTACCGATCGATGGTGATATTGTTTGGTATGCCTCTGGTTATGGTGCTGCTTTTTGGGTTTGCTATCACTAATGATATTACCAATGTTCGTATTGCTATACTCGATAACTCAAAGGATGTTGTAACAAATCAAATCACACAAAAATTAATCTCATCGGGTTATTTTATTCTTGAGGATAATATTGAAAGTCAGAATGATATTGAAAAGATATTTACCGAAGGGAGAGTTAAGGAAGTTGTTGTTTTTGAAGCTGATTTCGCCAGAAAGCTAAAAACCGAAGGCAAAGCGCATGTGCAGTTAATTCTTGATGCTTCAGACCCAAATACAGCTAATATAATAAGTTCATACACTACCGGTGTTATTAGCTCTTATTCTCTGGAATTAATGAGTCAGACAAGCATGATTCCGGTAAAGATTAATATTGAAAGCCGCATGTACTATAATCCGGAACTTAAGAGTGTATATATGTTTGTTCCTGGAATAATTACCATTCTGCTTATGTTGGTCTCGACAATGATGACATCAATATCAATAACCCGTGAAAAAGAGATGGGAACAATGGAAGCTCTGTTGGTATCACCATTAAAGCCGATTCAAATCATAATTGGCAAGGTAATGCCATATACGTTACTGTCCTTTATTAATTTAATTGTAATTCTCCTACTCGCACGGTTCGTATTTATGATGCCCGTGGCCGGAAATCTAGTATTATTAATTGTTGAGAGTTTGTTGTTTATTTTGATGTCGCTGGCTTTGGGAATACTAATCTCAACAATCAGCAAAACTCAACAACAAGCAATGTTATTGTCGATGTTTGCCTTAATGTTACCAACAATACTTCTTTCAGGTTTTATTTTCCCCGTCGAAAATATGCCCATCTTACTTCAATATCTTAGCCATATTATGCCATCAAAATGGTTTATTATTATTGTGAAGAATATTATGTTAAAAGGAACTGGGATATTATATTTCTGGAAGGAAACACTTATTATTTTGGCAATGACATTGTTTTTTATTGGGATGAGTGTTAAAAAATTTAAAATACGATTGGAATAATTTGAAAACACTACTTTACATATTACAAAAGGAATTTATTCAAATATTTAGGGATAGAACAATGCTTCCCATAATTTTTATTATTCCAGTTATGCAATTGCTAATATTGTCGTATACAGCTACATTCGAGATTAAGAATGTGGATTTGATAGCACTTGATAATGATAGAACAAGTACATCAAGGGAATTAATAAATAAATTTTCCGGCTCTCCTTTTTATCATTTCAATGGTTATGCCGATGATTTCGAATCTGCTCAGCAGTTGATTAAAAGTGGTAAGGCGGATCAACTTCTGGTAATTGAACCCTATTTCGAAAGAAAGTTAATCGTTGATAAATCAGCGGAAATTCAAATTATTACCGATGCAATAAACGGCAGTGCTGCAAGTATGATGGTGGCATACGCACAATCGATAATTGGTGACTTCAACAAGAATATTATCATTGAACAAAATCCATCTCAACAGCTGGGGATGCCAATCGAAATCGGCTCCCTTTTTTGGTATAATCCAGAACTTGATTATATTACTTACATGGTTCCCGGCATACTTGTTCTTTTGGTAACCGTTATAGGGATGTTTTTGGGTAGCATGAATCTGGTTAAAGAAAAAGAAATAGGAACCATCGAACAAATTAATGTTACCCCAATAAAAAAATATCAATTTATTGCCGGAAAGTTAATTCCTTTTTGGTTTATTGCAAATGTTGATTTGGCAATAGGGTTATTATTAGCATATTTTGTTTTTAATATACCTGTTATGGGAAGTGTTGTACTGTTATTCACTGTTGCTTCTGTTTATCTGGTTGGGATATTGTCAATAGGTTTAGTAATATCCACACTAACCAATACAATGCAGCAGGCAATGTTTATCTCCTGGTTTTTCCTTGTCATTTTTATTCTGATGAGTGGCTTATTTACTCCGATTGAAAGTATGCCCAATTGGGCTCAGATTATAAATCATGCAAATCCGGTTTCATATTTTATAAAAATGAACAGGATGATAATGTTGAAGGGATCAGGGTTTATGGATATAAAAGAAGATTTAATAATCCTTGGAGTTTTTGCAATTGCACTATTTAGTTTTTCAATAATGAGATATAGAAAAACGGTTTAATCACATTTAAGGTTTACTAATCACATTTTTGATATAAGACCTTTAACTTTCGTAGTCCTCAATCTTCCATCCTTTCTTCATAAAACTAATGTAAATTAGACATGAGCATATGTTATTAGGGATCCAAAGCCTACTTTTTCTTACCTTCTTGCTTTTGCTTAGCTTCCACGGCATTCTTTTTAGCTTCTTCGATTGCTATTATTTTCTTACAAGTTGATAGTTCAGGGGTAAGTGATATTATTAGATTATTGAACTTTTGATTTACCTCTTTTGGCTCATGATACCGGTCAAAAAACCGACTTGTTAATGTGGTTACTTCTTCCCGTTTATTTTCAAGTTCAGCCTTTAGTTTTAAATCAGCTTTATTTTCTTTATACTTAAGCTGTAATAGTTGATATTCACATGTTGTATTTGCCATTGCATATGCATCGGCTTTCATTATTTCCTCTTTACTATGACCTTTATCGTTTTTGTTAAGCATGCTACATGATGCCAACATGAAAGAAAAAAGCACGATTATAATTAAATATTGATTTTTCATCTTCAAAAATTTTCACAAAAATAGTTCTTATTTATTTAGCTAATGTTTATTAATACATCCAAGTGTAAATGCAACCCTTACTATTTCTATTTATCAATAGCTGATTCAGTATTTTTTTAATTTTTTCACATTCTTAAAGTGCTTTATCATTTTCCCGAAATCTTTATCTTTTTTACGTCTATCGGCAATAGTGGATTCAAAATGCTCTTTTTCCCGTTCCATTTTTTGGAAATTTTCATAAGAACCAAGGTCAATTTCTCCACTTTCAACTGCAGCAAGTACAGCACAGTCAATTTCAGATGTATGGGTGCAATCTTTGAATTTACAATCTTTAGATAGGCTAAGTATCATATCAAATGTTATTTCCAATCCACCTGCCGAATCGGTAATGCCCACTTCTCTCATTCCCGGATTATCAATAATTATCCCTCCATTTTCAAGAATTACCAATTCTCTATGACTAGTAACATGTCGACCTTTGCCTGTGTTTGTACTAATCGAGTTTGTCTTCATTTGGTTTTTGCCCGATAGGTTATTTAACAGCGTTGATTTTCCAACACCGGATGAACCTAATAAACAGTAAGTTTTACCTACTAGAATCGATTTGTCAATGGAATACCAACCATTTTTTGTTTCATTACTTATGGAGAATATTGGTACATGTTTTACCCTTTCCTCAACTTTTTCAACCAACCTCTTTAATTCAACCTCAGTAATTAAATCAATTTTATTAAGTATGATAATTGCTTTTACCTTGGAGCCATTGCATATAGTAAGATATCTTTCTATTCGATTGATGTTAAAATCCCTATCAACCGCCTGTACAATAAAAGCATAGTCAATATTTGTTGCGATTATTTGTTTTTCACCTTGTTTTCCAACCGCCTGTCTTTCAATGATTGTACGTCGTGGGAAAATAGAATGAATCAATGCCTTCTTTTCATCATATTCAGAAATTGCAACCCAGTCACCAACAGCAGGAAAATCTGATCTATTATTGGCTGAGAACCTTAGATTCCCAATTATTTCTGCATCATATTCAGAGTCGATGGCACTAACAATGTACCTTTCTTTATGTTCTGAAATTATTCGACCAACTCCGAATGAATCAAGGTTTTGTTCTTTTCGAAAGTTTTCAAAATCAGTGTTGTATCCTAAATCTTCGAGTGTCATTTTTTTCTATTATGAATAACCCCAAATAAATAGTTTTAAATAATAAAATTAGCTGGAAATAATACTTAATGCCGATTTAACCCCATCAGCAGCGCTGGAAATAATACCACCGGCAAAACCACTACCTTCACCAATAACATAAAGGTTTTCAAAACCTGTACACAGCCCATCCTTTTCACGATCAACCTGAATAGGTGCTGATGACTTACTTTCCAATCCCATAATGTTGCCGGTTTCAAAGCCTTTCATCTTTCTGATGAAATCTTTGAGTCCCGCTCTCATTGAGGCTTCCACAGACTTAGGAAGTAATTCCCATAACGGTGTTTCTATAATTCCCAATGGGTAACTGGTGTTCATGCTCGATTTGGTGATTTTTTTGGCTATGAAATCCTTGATACTACAAAAAGGCGCTTTGTACCCTTTTGAGAAGTTAAAAAAACTATTTTCAAGATTTTCCATCCAGTCGAGGGTTTCCATTGCTGAAACTTCACGATTGAGTATTGTGCCAATATTAACAGTTGCAACACAAGCAGCATTTGCAAATTCATTATCGCGCATATAGTCACTCATTCCATTCACAATATTTGTATCAGCAGTTGCTGCTGCCGGCACAATTATTCCTCCCGGGCACATGCAAAAACTATAAACCTGCTCTTGGTTAATCCCCTTCGATGTTAATCGGTATTCTGCTGCTTTTACACCGGGCAGGCTTTTTTTGCCCCATTGAGCCAGATTAATAATTTCCTGTTGATGTTCCATTCTGCTTCCCAGAGCAAAATTCTTTGCATGGAAGTTAATGCCTTTTTTCATTAACATACGATAGGTGTCGTAGGAAGAATGACCGGGTGCAATTAGAAAATAGTTGGCAACAATATCTCCATTATTGGTTGTGATCTTGGTAACTTTTCCGGTAACCACTTTGATGTCAGTCATGGTGGTTTCAAATAAATATGTTCCACCAAGGTTCTCGAATTGAGCCCTTAGATTTTTTACAATAATTTTCAGATTATCGCTTCCAACATGCGGATGAGTCATGTATTTAATTTCATCAGGCGCACCTGCAGATACATAGCTTTCCAGGATGAATTTTTTCTCAACAGATATTTTTTTACTGCGAGATGTTAGCTTACCATCAGAAAAGGTGCCAGCTCCTCCTTCACCAAATGCATAATTACTGTTTGCAATAAATATTCCAGTTGATTCAAAGGTTTTTATATCCTTAGTCCTGGTTGTAACATCTGTACCACGTTCAATCAAGGTAACTTTAAAACCTGCTTTCTGCAAAACAAATGCTGCAAAAAACCCTGCAGGCCCACTTCCCACAACAACAACTTTTTCATCCCTTTTCCTGAAAGGAATGTCTAATTCCGGTTTTAATTCTGGCAAGTCTTGTTTAAAAGAATCGGACGAAATCAACAAGCGCATTTCCCAATGGATATTGTTTTTGTTTCTGGCATCAAGACTTTTGCTTTCAATTGTATATGAAAAATCATCAACGTTAACAAACCAACGGATCTTTTTCCTTAGACGGTCTTCATCGTAACCTACAGGAATTTTTATCGATATTCGTTTATAGCCCATGTAATTATAGTAATAGAGTTATTATTTCCAATCGGTAAAAGTAATCTAAATAAAAAAAGCCAACCCTAATTTTAGAGTTGGCTTTAAAATCTATATTAACTAAAAACTATTATCTGGTCTTCTCAAATGTTGAACGAATATTTAGTCCATTTTCAGAAGTAAGATTTACAATGTAAATTCCTGATTGATATTTGCTAATATCCAGACTTACATTTTGAGTTTTGGAATAAACAATTCCATTGGTTTCTGTCATAACCTGACCAACACTATTATAAACAACCAAGGTATATTGTGTTCCGGATTTTTCATTGAAAGCAATTTCAATGTTATTGCTTGCAGGATTTGGATATATTGAAATGCCGCCATCAATAATTGACTCATCAATTCCAATACAGTCATCAATAACAACATCATAATCTCCGGAAATTCCGTCACAGTCGTTGGCTGATGTTTCTGTCATTGAAACAGTTCCAGCTCCTGGGTTTCCCCACAATACTGAAATTGTACTCGTGCCAGCACCTGCAACAATTTCGCCACCCACAACTTGCCATGCATATGTGTTTCCAGTTACTTCTTCCACTGAATAATCAGCTTGTTCATCGTCACAAACCAAAGTAAGTCCTGATATCTCCGGCATTGGTGTTCCATCTACAATAATTTCAGTAGGATCCGAAACTGGCCCTGCACCACATATATTTACTCCTTGGGCTGTAAGTGTAGCTGTTCCGGTAAAATCTTGATCCCATTCAATATCAGCTTCAAAATATCCACCAATAACCATACCTGCATTAGCTGGACTTAGATCCCAGTAAGTTGTATCGGCATAATCAATTGTTGATACTGAATAATTTGTTGTTGTACTACTGCAAGCTACTGTTGGTCCATCCGGATCAGTAGGTTGTGATGGTGTTTCAAGAATATATAACCAAGGTGTTCCATACATCTGTAAGTCACAAACAGTGGCAATTGCCATAACGGTGTATGTACCTTCTTCTACTTGGTTACCGTAGCTTAACGGACTTCCTGTACCTGCTAAAGTTGTGTTAGTATAAACTCCATCACGATATAAGTCATAATTAATACCGGTTTCTGAACCATCTTGTGTTATTTCAATACCTGAACCACCTTCGCACATTCCGCCTCCATCAGAAAGCATGTATGGAGCAGGAGTGATGTTTAAATTACAGCTAATTGGAGTTGACATTGTTCCGTTACCGCAGCTATTATCAGCTCTAACTGAAATAGTGTAAGCACCGACCCAAGTGTTATCAGATACAAATGTTGCTTCAGTACCATTTGGAGTTAGAGTTCCGGCATCAGATGGAGAAAGCTGCCATATATACGAATCTGCATAAGGTACTGCATCAGTTGTATATAAGTATGTCCCGCTAGCGCAAGCATCGGTTTCACCTACTGGTGTGTTTGGTTGAGCCGGAGGTACAATAGTTTCAATCATATCAGGAACCGATAATGTGCTATTGGTTGTTCCATCACTAACATATAATGAAACATCATAAACACCTTGTGTGTTATATGTTACAATTGGATTTTGATCGGTTGATGTAGGAGGTGTGCCACCTTCAAAAGTCCAATTCCATGCTGTAATTGCGCCTCCTGAAAGATCTGTAAACTGCACCGAGCTTCCTTCACAAACAATTTCACTATCGGCTGTGAAATTTGCATTGGCAGCATCCGGCTCAAGATCTAATAACATAACACTTTTAGAACAAAGAACATATTTATTTGCATCATCTTGTATCCATGCTATAAGCTCGCAATTAGAATCAACCCAAGAATTATTAAATGTAAAAGTTAGAGGTACATCTATTTCAGTCCCACTAGCAAAGGATACTGATGTGCCATTTCCATCAGGAGCCATTAAACGGTCACAGTAATCAACCATTGTTTGACCAAGCCAGTTGTATGGAATATTTGTTTCGGTAAGGGCAAGGTGGACCTTTAAATTTGTACCCGTATAAGTTCCTACTTTTGTTACTCTTACAATCATAGAATAGTTAGTGCCGGTGTTCTCTCCAAAAATCTCAACTTCAAAATTAGTTTGTATTGCCATTCGAGCATTTACTTTAGGCAAATATGTGCTGTACAAAGAATTTGAACTACTACCACCAACGTGTTCAGCATACTCACCATCAAACTGTGCAGTAGGATACCCTGAAATACCATAATAAGAAGTTCGGATTGTTGCTTCAGGCGTATTAAAAGGAGCACCACCGTTATACTGATGGTATTCAATACCTGCAACCGGGTCACCATTTGTATATAAATCATGTAAACCCATGGCAGCGCCTGGACAATATGGACAGGTTACGCCTGTACCAATTTCAACAAGAACAATCTCTCGATTTACTTGTGCCATCAAGCCATAGGCTAAAATCGCGATAACAAAAAATGTGAATAGAAATTTTTTCATAGGACTAGTTTTGATTTATTATTAATGACATATGTAATATTCTGTATATCTATACATTGCAAATCTAACAAATTAATTAATTATTAACAAAAATTTAACAAACGAGAGTTGTAACACTTGTACAACTACCCATTTAAATACCTGACAACCTGTACCAGAAAAACGTTGTTCAATTTAGATAAAAAATTTTTTGAATTTCCATTTCATTTGATTAAAAAATATACTTTTGCGCGCTCTTAAATTACAGATGATTTTGTAATATAAACTAGCTGATGTTCAGATGTAAAACAATTGGTTTGAGTAACTGAAAACAGCAATAATAAATTAAGTTATGGCCTTTATTCAAAAAGACAAATTGTTTAGCTTACGCTGGATTAGAAATTATAGTATGATACTTATTGGTGCGTTTATTATGGCATCGGGTTTTGTATTATTTATCACACCATATAAGATTGTTCCAGGTGGTGTTTACGGGATTTCGATTGTACTTCATTACATGTTAGGTACTCCGGTGGGAGCAATGGCATTGGTATTTGATATTCCACTAACAATAATTGGGATAAAAGTGCTTGGCCCCCGCTTTGGAATGAAGACGGTTGTTGGGTTTTTTGCAACGGCTATATTTATGGATACTCTTACATATTTTTATGGAACGGAACCACTGGTTGTAGGTGATGCGCTGCTTTCATCAATTTTTGGAGGATTATTTATTGGAGTTGGGCTTGGATTAATATTCAAAGCAAAAGCTACCTCAGGAGGTTCCGATATTGTTGCTATGATTATCAGTAAATATACTAAAATGCCACTTGGGCAACTTATGATTATTGTTGATTCAATTATTGTTCTGGTTGGGCTTATTGCATTTAAAGACTGGAAAATTCCTTTGTACTCACTAATTGTAATATTCATTACAGGCAAAGTTGTAGATGTAATACTGGAAGGTATGAGTTATGACAAGGTACTTTTTATTGTTTCGGATAAAACACAGGAAATCAGAGATAAAATAGTTACCGATTTAAATCGTGGTGGAACATTGGTAAATGGCGAAGGAATGTATAGTGGTAAAGAAAAATCAATCATATTTACTGCTGTAAATCGTCGTGAAATGTCGATGCTGCAAGAATTCATTCATCAAATTGATCCAATGGCTTTCGTTACAGTTTTTAATTCCAATGAAATACTTGGAAATGGATTTAAATCGTTAAAAGAGAAAGTTGAAGATTAAGAGATTAGTAACTGAGATTCATTGTCATGGTTGCTTGAAATAAACGTTGTAAAAGAATAAGCCACACCTGCCTGCCGCAGGCTGGGATTCACAGATTTTTTTAACTGTTAATTTTTTTTTGGTGCTATGGTAATGAAAAATCTAAACATTATATTCAACCAATTAATTAGGGTATGCCATTTTTTTCATAATTTTACCCTCAACAAATCAACAATAAAATTAAATGATGGAAAAATTTAACTCAACCGATCAAGTTCTTGATTTTGCAATTAATGCTGAACAAGAGGCCATAAATTTTTATTCTAACCTTTATAATAGGACTAATAATGAAAATATGAAATTAGCCTACAGGGAATTTATTCTTGAAGAAAAATCACACAAGGATAAGTTACAAAAGTTAAAGGCCGATGGAACACTTTCGGGCATTGAGTTAAAAAAAGTCACCGATTTAAAAATTTCCGATTATATCGTAGAGCAGCAAATTCATGATAATATGGATTATCAGGAATCGTTAGTGGTTGCGATGCTTAAGGAAAAAGCAGCATATAAGCTTTATACTGATTTAGCTGAGATTTCGGATAGCGAAGAATTAAAAAAGATGTTCAAATATCTTGCTCTTGAAGAAGCAAAGCATAAGCTCAAATTTGAAATTGAATATGACGATAATGTTATGCAGGAGAATTAATGATATTTGAATTATAGATATAAAAGTCTGATTCATCTGGTTGATGGGTCAGGCTTTTTTTGTTTTACTTTTCTCCAAAGCATAACTAATGTCGCATCTGAAATTCATATTTATTGCAATATCCTCATTAGTATTTTGGGTTGGGTTTGCTCAAGAAACCAACAACTATTATGATCAGATTGAAAAAATTGATTACGATCTTACCAATAATGATCCATACAAAGCCATTAAAAAGATGGATAAATTGGCTGAAGTTTATTTTAATGAAGAAGATATATATTTTGCCAGAGGCCTTGTAAAATATTACATGATGGATATATATGGTGCTCGTGAGGATTTCAATAAGTATATCGAACTTGGCTTCAAAATTGAAACAGGGTGGTTAAAAGCTATTATTTCCGATCAGTTTCTGGTGGATTTATTTACGGAACATTATTATGATACAGGCAAGCTTTTTCCAGAAAATGGTTATAAGAAACAATATAACATTAGAGATTCTTTACAAGGAGCATTACGACCCGAGAGGACATGTTTTGATATATATTATTACGATCTTACAGTGAAAATAATGCCTAAAACAAAAAGTATCTCTGGTAATAATGATATCTATTTTAATACTCTTGCCAATACAAACAAAATTCAAATCGACTTAAGCGACAATTTTATAATAAATTCAATTAAATGTGAAGGTAAAGAATTGAATTACGAAAGATACTACGATGCAATATTTATTAATTTTGATAAACCTCTGCAAACGAATCATAGTTATAAGATTTCAATAAGTTACTCAGGAAAACCCAGAAATGCAATACGTCCTCCCTGGAATGGTGGTTTTGTGTGGGGAAAGAAAAGATCTAAACATTGGGTGGGTGTAGCTTGTGAACATCTTGGGGCAAGTTCATGGTGGCCGTGTAAAGATCATCTCTCAGAAAAGCCGGATTCCATGACAATTAATGTTCAGATTCCGTCAAAATATATTGCTATTTCAAATGGTAATTTAATATCAACCTATCCTATTGAAAATGGTTATACAAATTACGAGTGGCATGTTAGTTATCCAATAAACAGTTATTGTGTGACTTTTTATATGGGGGATTTTGTAAATTTTAGCGAAGAATACGTCAATTCAAATGGGTCGTATAATATTGATTATTATGTGCTTCCGCATAATTTAAAAGTGGCAAAAGAGTATTACAAACAAACCAAGGAAATTGTTGAAGTATATGAAAAACTTTATGGAGAATATCCCTATGCTATAGATGGAATAGCAATGGTTGAATCACCCTATGAGGGGATGGAGCACCAAAGCGCCATCGCTATTGGTGGTGATTATGGGAAAAGTAAAAGGAGGAATTATGAGAATAAGGATTATGATTATTTGGTAGTTCATGAGCTTGCACATGAGTGGTGGGGTAATACTGTAACTATGAGTGATATGGCTGATGCATGGATTAGTGAGGCATTTGCAACATACAGTGAGCATCTTTTTATGGAAGAGAAGTTTGGTTACGAAGAGTATCTAAATGCCACTGCTGATAATATGAGTATGATATTTAATATCTGGCCTATTGTGGGTAACAGTAATGTAAATGATAATACTTTTGTTGGGGGCGACATTTACCATAAAGGTGCTGCAATGTTAAATAATTTGAGATGCATAATCGATAATGATACCCTGTTCTTTAACCTTATTAAAAAGTTTTATAATGCTAATAAATTCCAGACTATAAATTCTGACGATTTCATAAGCTTTGTAAATGAAGAAACTAATATGGAATTAACAGATTTCTTTAATAAATTTCTGTATGATAAGGAGCCACCAATATTGGAATATGAGTTTAGTAACAAATATGGAAGTTTCGAATTTACTTATAGCTGGATTAATGTTGGCAGAAATTTCTCCATGCCTTTTAGTTTAATGATTAATGGTAATGAATGCTTACGAGTTGTTGGCACATCAGAAAAACAAACATTAAAATTGATGGATATTAGCACCTTCGTTTTGCCAAATGAGTTCATGTATGATGAATCTTGTTTAGTTAAAAACTCGTTTACTTATTTTTGGACAAACTGGAAACAATAACAAATATAATTCATATGAAATATTTATTTTACATAGTTATAGTTGAACTATTTATTGGTCTATATTCTGTATTACAAGCTCAAATGGAAAGTGGTCAATTGGAAACTGCTGGCTACGAAAATGGCACACTCATCGTGATAGGTGGTGGGAATCTAGATGCTTCCATCTTTTCAGAGTTTAAAAAATACGCTGGTGGTGATTCGGCTAAAATTGTTGTTATACCGACTGCATTGGATGACGATTTTTTACTTAAAGATTCAGCGGTTTACTTTATTACGAAAGAATTTGAAAGCCATGGATTTAAAGATATTGCAATAATGCACACTCGTGATACTGCCATTGCAAACACTGATGAATTTATTGAGCCATTGAAAACAGCAACTGGTTTATATTTCCTCGGAGGAAGGCAATGGAGGATAGCCGATGGATTTCTTGGTACTAAGGCACACGATGAAATGTTTAAACTGCTCGACAGGGGAGGGGTAATAGCCGGTTCATCAGCAGGAGCTACAATTCAAGGATCGTATCTTGCCAGAGGTGATACTGAAAACAATCAAACTATGATGGGTAATCATGAAGAAGGATTAGGTTTCATTACAAATATTGCCATTGATCAGCATGTGCTTGCCCGTAATCGCCAGTTTGATATGTTCGACATTCTTAAAAATCGCCCTGAATTATTTGGTATTGGCATTGATGAAAATACAGCGATAGTAGTTAAGGGAGATGAATTTGAAGTGATAGGAGCTAGTTATGTGCTTGTTTATGATGGCAGCTTTTGGTCGCGTGAAGGTAGTGATATGAAAAACCTACCTAATGAGGATTCAATATTCTATATGCTTAAAGAAGGTGATAGATATAATTTGAAGTTAAGAAAAGTAATCCTGGAATAACTCCAAATCAATAATATTGTCAGCTAAGATTGGAAATACACTATCTACTTAAACAACTTCATAATGTCATTTCCATTAGCCAAAATCAACAAGCTAAACAATATTATCATACCAAATACCTGAGCATACTCTAAAAACCTGTCGCTTGGCTTACGTCGTGCAATTATCTCATAAAGCAAGAAAAGCACATGGCCACCGTCCAGTGCCGGAATTGGTAATACATTAAGTATTGCAAGCATAATTGATAAAAATGCTGTTAGTTTCCAAAAGCTTTCCCAATGCCATTGTTTCGGAAAAATACTACCAATGGTAATAAATCCGCCAACACCTTCATAAGCTTTTACTTCGGGTGAGAAAAGTAATTTCAACTGTTTCAAATAATTGTCAATTCCGCCAATAGTACGAGTAAATCCGGCTGGAATGGCTTCAACAATTGTGTATTCTTTTTTGCTTAATTCAAAAAAGTCATTTATATCACCCTTCGGAAATACGCCAATTAAACCTTCTTCACCTAATTGTAAAGGAATAAATAAAGTGTCAGATTTACGTAGTACAGTTATGATAACAGCTTCATTTTTGTGCTTTTGAATCTCATCACGGAAGTCATTGTAATATATATGATTAACTCCATTTAATCCCAATATGGCATCCCCAATTTGTATGCCTGATTTTTCAGCCAATGATTCTTTAGGAAATTTACCGGCAATAAATGGAATTCGTACGTTAAATAACTTCGATTTATGATTTATCAATTTATTTAAACTTCCTTCGGGAAGAGTTAGTGTTGTGGGAACATTATCTCTTATAATCTCCACATTTTTAACCTCGTTCAGAACAAGGTTCATTGGGATTTTGCTAAAATCTTCAATATATTCACCATCAAGCAACATAATTTTGTCGCCATGCCTGAATCCCATTTCCATGGCCAGACTATCAGCCCTTATGCCATATTTATTTACCTCTTTGGTGCTTAAATACTCATCTCCCCAAAAAGAAAGCATTGCTATATAGATTACGAATGCCAGAATTACATTCATAAAAACTCCGCCTAACATTATAATTAATCGTTGGTATGCCGGCTTCGATCTAAATTCCCATGGCTGTGGTGGTAGTTTCATGGCTTCCTTATCCATCGACTCATCAATCATCCCCGAAATCTTAACATAACCACCAAGGGGTAGCCATCCCATTCCGTATTCGGTTCCTTTAAATGTGAATTTGAAAATTGAAAACCATGGATTAAAGAACAAATAGAACTTTTCTACTCTGGTTTTAAAAATCTTTGCAGCAGCAAAATGTCCGAATTCGTGAACTACCACTAATATAGAGAGGCTCAATAAGAGCTGAAGTACCTGGATTACTATTTCCATTTATATCTTGTTATAATTTTACTTAATTAATTCAATCGCTTTTTTTCTTGTTTGAATATCTGTTTCAAAATAATCTGACAGAGTTGGTAATTCAATTCTGGGAATCAAATTCATACTTTCTTCAACAATATCTGATATTTGCAATAAACCGATTTTTTCATCCAAAAAGGCTTGAACAGCAACATCATTTGCAGCATTTAGAATACACGGCATATTACCACCCATTTCCAAGGCTTTAAAAGCGAGTGCAAGATTACGAAATTTTTTCACATCAGGAGGAAGGAAGTTTAATGTACCTGTTTGTAGTAAGTCCAGAGACTGAAAAGAGCTTTTTACCCTGTGAGGATAAGTAAGCGCAAACTGGATGGGAATTCGCATATCGGGAAAGCTAAGCTGTGTTTTCACCGATCTGTCGGTAAAATATACTAACGAATGTATAATGCTTTGAGGATGTATAATAACTTCAATTTGGTTTGGATTAATATCAAATAGCCAGTGCGCTTCAATGGCTTCCAGCCCTTTATTCATCAATGTTGCTGAATCAACACTAACTTTATTGCCCATATTCCATGTGGGGTGATTCAGTGCCTGATTAGGTGTTACATTCTTAATGTAATCGATACTTTTATCTAAAAATGGGCCACCTGAAGCAGTAAGAACTATTTTATCAATTGGATTATCGAGTTCACCCATCAAGCATTGAAAAATGGCCGAATGCTCAGAGTCAACCGGTATTATTTGTCCACCATATTTAACGGCAGTTTTTGATATTAATTCGCCAGCAACCACAAGGCTTTCCTTATTGGCCAGAGCTATTTTTTTCTTATTCTTTAGCGCCGATAATATTGGATTTAGAGCGTGTATACCAACTATTCCAATAAGTGCAATATCGATGGTATCCATTTCCATTACCTGACTAATGGCATCTTCACCGGCATATACTTTTATATCATAACTCTCAAGCGCATCGCGAACAACGGGGTAGAAATCCTTATTTCCTATTACTACCACGTTGGGCAAATACTTAATTGCCTGATTAATCAGAAGTTTTGAGTTGCTATTTGCTGAAAGTACTTCTACAGTAAATAATTCATATTGTTCATCAATTACACTTAATGCCTGAGTGCCAATCGAACCGGTCGATCCTAATATCGCTACTCTTTTCTTCATATTACTCTTGGGATTCTTGGTTATCTAGTTAAAAAGGATGTATTCTTCCGGGTTTACAGGACTTCCATTTTCCCATAATTCAAAATGTAGATGAGGGCCGGTTGTTAATTCTCCGGATTCTCCGGATATGGCAATTGGTTCACCAGCAAGTACGTGATCACCTTCCTTTTTTAATAAAACAGAATTATGCTTATATACTGAAATAAAGTTCCTTTCATGCTGCAGACCAATTATATACCCAGTTTCTAAAGTCCAGCCCGAGAATATAACTGTACCTTCCAGAGTAGCTACAACAGCTTCATTACGTGAAGTAACAATATCAATTCCATAATGACTTGCCATTAAATTAAAGCGCGAAGTAATAATTCCTCGCATGGGAGTGAAAAAGTTAAAACTCTTTATGGATGCCTCATTGGATTCGGCAAGCTGCCCCGATTCGTTAAAATACAAATTGTGCATACTCTGATTCTCGAATTCAGCCCTCAAAGTGCTATCGACAATCGATTTTCTGTTTTGGATAGTGTCGTAATGGAGATTTGTAATATCCGGTTGGCTGTAATCACCTTCTACTGGATTATCTTCAAAAATATTTTTAAAACTAGCTATATATCTATTTTTCTTCTCAATATCTATTAGTAACGAGTCGGCAAGAATATTCAAATTATATAGCTGCCTTTTTTCATCAATATCCGGATAACCTGGAATGTATTTTTTAACCGATGTATTTGCAATCAGTATAAAAGTAAGTGTCATAAAAATAATGCCAACGCTAATTATAAAAATTAAAACGTTTAATCTCGTTAACCGTAACGAGAGCCTATCCTCAAAAGTTTGGTCATTAAATATTACTAACCTATACTTGCTTCGGAGATTTTTATACCACTTCTTATTTTTTTTTGATTTCGCCATAATAAAAGTGCAAAGGTAAAAAAGCAAAACTAACAATCACCTGCTTTATTATATTTGGTTGCTAATCATGTTAAAACAAATATTCGGAAAACATAGAGAACAAAAAATGAACAACGTTATTTATTGGCACTTTGTATGCTTTTTAAACTAATTTTGAATAAATATGGTTTTTCATAAAACTCTAATTATTTTTGCCACTCATTATTTGTAATAAAACGCTTTAAATTTAGTTATTAAGATTAAAAATATACTTTGATTAACCAACGATCAAATACATCTTCATTTTATTTAATGGCAATTATCCTATTGCTAATTATAAGTTCCTGCTCCACAAAAAAAAATACGTGGACGCGCCGGGCATATCATAACGTAACTTGTCATTATAATGTTTATTGGAATGGCATGGTTAGTTTAAATGAAGGCATTGTGATACTAAATGAAAAAGTGGTCGACAATTATAATAGTGTTATCAGGATAAATAATTATGGAACTCCGGCTGATGCTACCATCCTTAATCCAAAGATGGATCGCACCATAAAAAAAGCCTCCATTGGTATTCAGCGACATTCGATGTCGTTTGGTGGTAAAGAATATGTTAAGTGGGTTAAAGATAGTTATTTGATGATGGGAATGGCTCATTTTTACAAACAAGACTATACAAGTGCTCGCCGTGTATTTGATTATGTTGCCAAAGAGTATGAATCCACACCAATATCCTATGAAGCAATACTTTGGCTTGCCCGCACTTTTATTCAAACAGAAAGATTTGAAAAAGCCGAAGCATCATTAAACCTTCTTCAAAGCAAACTTAAAGACGAAAATTTTCCAAGAAGTGTTGAAAAAGAAATTCCAATCGTTTATGCCGACTTTTATATTGCTCGTGGGGATTATAGTGCTGCTTATCCATATCTTGAACGAGGACTTGAGTTGGCCTCCGATAATTCCACGATAACCAGGATCTATTTTATTATGGGACAGATTAATCAATTGGACCATAATTATACCCAGGCAATGTCGTATTTTTCTAAGGTTGTTAAAAAAAACCCTCCCTATAAGATGGCATTTGAGGCACAAATGAACATTGCTCAATGCTATGTAGAAGGTTCTGGTGATAGCAGGCATATAAATAAGGTATTGCTAAAAATGGCCAAAGAGGACAAAAATAAAGATTACCTCGACCAGATTTATTATGCACTTGCTCAAATTGCAACAACTGATAATAAGGACACTTTGGTGATCTATTATTTAAAAAAATCAGTTAGCACAAGTGTAAGCGATCCTGTTCAAAAAACAACATCGTCGTTAGAGTTGGCCGATATTTATTTTGATGATGGAGTTTATAAACAAGCACAAGCTTATTACGATACAGCGGCAATGTCGCTGCCCAAGGATTATCCCGATTATGAAAAAATAATGAGCAAGACTACAATTCTTTCGGCTTTGGTTGCACAGATACAAACAATTGAATTGCAGGATAGTCTTCAAACAATTGCATTGATGGATACTGTTGATCTTTATGCAATGATTGATAATCTTATTGAAGAATACGAAAAGGAACAGCAAAAGATAGCCAAGGAAAAAGAAAACGGGACTGGAACACAGTTTGTTGATATGACCAGAAGTAAACCCGGTCAGCCACTTGGAGGAGGCTGGTATTTTGATAACCCTGCTGCACTGGGTAGAGGTCGTACTGAGTTTATAAAAAAGTGGGGTGATAGAAAACTTGAGGATAACTGGCGGCTCACTGATAAGAGAATGGTTATGCAATCTTTTGAAGAAGATTTAACGGATGAAGAAGTCATTACGAAAAGTGATAGTGTTATAATGCTTGTTACAAATCCACGCGATCGAGCATATTATCTTCAGCATATACCGCGTACGCCGGAGCAACTTGCTGTTTCCGACAGCCTGATAGTTGACGCATATAATCGATTGGCATATCTTTATTATGAAGATTTAAAAGATACAACCCTTGCTTTGGAAACTTATCTTGCATTCCAAAAAAAATATCCTGATAATAAATACAGACTGGAATCATGGTACGCATTATATAAAATATATACAGGAGAAGGAAATAGTGATGAAGCTAATTTTTACAAGGGATTGATTGTTGTTAATTATCCTGAAAGTAATTATGCTAAAGTTCTTCTCGACCCTGATTATTTTATCAAACTTAGTCAGCAAAAAAATGAAGTGGCAACCCTTTACGAAAAAACTTTCAAGGCATTTAATCGTGAGCAATATTATAGAGTAATTACTTATTCTGATGAGGCCGTTGAATTATTTCCTGAAGATACAGCCCTAATTCCAAAATTCTTATACCTAAGGGCCATTTCATTGGGTGCAGTTGATGTTGCTGACACGTTATATTCATCACTTATCAGTCTTGTTCAAAAATACCCCACCAGCTCTGTAGCACCATTGGCTAAGTCGGTAATACAAACATTGCAACTTGAATATGGATTAGGTATTCCTGAAGGTTCAACGGTGAGTTCTCCTAAGGCTTCAGCAAAAGAAACAATATATAAGTTTAATGCCGATGAAATGCATCTGGTATTAATTATTGTTAAATCAGAAGATGTAAATGTAAGTGCACTAAAAGTTAGAATCTCAGATTTTGATAAAAAATATTTCAGGCTTAAAAGGTTGAGGGTAAAGAGCTTGATGCTTGACGATCAGCGCACTATAATAACAGTTGGTAATTTTGACAGTAAGGATGAGGCAGGTAATTATTTGTTAGCTCTAAGAAATGATGAATATGTTGTATCAGGGCTCCAGAATAAGGAGTTTGAAGTATATTCAATTTCTGCGTCCAATTATCCAATTTTCTACAGAGATAAAGATATTGCTCTATACAAGGAATTTTTTGAGAAGAATTACAAAAGAGATTAATAAGATATTATTGTGAAAAAGAATAGAAACGGAAACGGAGACAGTCAGATGCCAAATATAATAGCACAAGGAACCAATATTATTGGTGATATTAATTCGGAAGGCGATTTTCGAATTGAAGGTAAAATCGAAGGTAAAATTAATGCTAAAGGCCGAATTGTTGTTGGCGAAAGTGGTAATGTGGATGGCGAAATAACATGTGGCGATGCTGATATCTGTGGTAAAGTAGTTGGTAAGCTTGTGGTTGCCAACCTCACTGTTTTTAAAGCTACAGCAATTTTTTCGGGCGATGTTGAAACAAAAAAACTATCGATTGAGCCTGGGGCAGCCTTTACCGGTACTTGTAAAATGGGGACTGATGATGATATCAAGAAAAAATAATCAAAATTATTTATTACAAACCTATAATAACCACTAACATTTTTCTCTTCGAAAGTAGTTTCATTTTTCAAAATATTGTAGTTTAGCATCCGATGCAACGCGACGAAAAAGAAAGCCCACTCAAATTTTATGCTAAGTACTCTACTCTTGGCTTACAAATGATTGTAATTATGGTTGCCGGGGCATTTGGCGGAAAGGCCATAGATGGATGGCTTGATTGGGATTTTCCTGTGTTCACCCTGGTGTTAACAATTCTATCAGTGGCAGGGGCCGTTTTTTATGGGATGAGAGGATTGTTTAAAAAGTAGTTTTATTACTATGTTATGTACAAGGTTAGACTGTAGCGAATACAATAACTAATGACCAACAAGGCTGACATATATTATCCATCCGGAGAAATCGAAAAATACTATATCAAGAGTATTTGGAGACTGTATGAATATAATATTCAGGAAAGGACAGAGACAATACTACCTAAAGGGACAGTAGAGATAATCTTTAATTTTTCTGATGAAATTGTTTATTGCAATCCTTCTTTAGGTATTAAAAATAAATTACCGCCATGCTTTGTTAATGGGATCAACCATAAACCCTTCAATCTTATTAAAAAAGGACAACAAATATTTTTGGGTATTCAATTAAATACCATTGGACTGAAAGTATTGTTTGATATATCTGTCAAAGAATTCAATAATAATATTTTTGAAGGTTTGCAAATTTGCAAATCATTAGACACATTGTCTCATCAATTGTCTCATCAAAAATCGTTTAACAAGCAGGTTCAAACTATTATGAATTGGATGAACCAAAGAATTTCCGTTTCAAATAATGTTAAAGCTATAACTCAAATTCATAATTTATTTTATTCTCAAAAATTAAACGACCTTACTGTCAGAAAACTTTGCCATGAAGTTTATTATTCTGACAGACAATTGAGACGATTATCTTCTGAATGGTTAGGAATGAATACGGAAACATTTATATGCTACAATAAATATCTTTCAACTTTACACTTATTGCACAATTCGGATTTATCACTAACTCAAATTGGATTGGAGGCAGGGTATTACGACCAATCTCATTTTATAAGGGAATTCAAATCCTACACTGACATGACCCCAAAAGAATATCAGGTATCAAATACCATTTTACCCGGTCATATTATCAGGTAATTCCAGAATGTCCGAATTATACTATTTAAATGGGCAATGCCTTGATAACTTTGTTGCGTTTTTTTAATTTCAATAAATATATCGCAAACAAATGGAAAATAACAATATCTTCAGAAATACTGTTGGTTGGATTACAATTTTATCCGGCATAGTTGGTTTTATCAGCTACTTTTTAATAGCTGGGGCCGTGAATTTTAATTTTGATTTTTTTTCTAACCCTGTTTTGATTTTTTCGCTGCCCGAAGTGCATATCGGAATGCTCAGGTGGAGTATGATTGCAGACGTCTTCGGGTATTATCTATTGCTATTGCCTGCGCTGTTTTTCATTCACGATTGGCTTCACGGTAAAACAGCATGGAGAAACCTGATTACCTTTTGTGGAACATCTTATGTTTTAGCTGGAGCAATCGGTGCATCAATACTTGCGGCTACCTGGCCGTCCTTTCTCACAAAGTTTCCCCTCTCATCACCCGAACAACAAGACACCATCAAATTATTATTCGAATCCTTTTCTTTTATGGTTGGGAACGGAATATGGAATTTGTTTGATACCATAGTTTGCAGTGTATGGATGATAGGCATCGGGATTTTTATCAAGCGAAAGAATTTCTTTTTGGGATGGTTTACAATTATTGTAGGTTTGATTTCCTTTTTGGATGGTTTCGGAAATATTCTTGAAATAAAAGCCTTAGCTGATACAGCAGTTAACCTATATCTTGTTCTTGCTCCTATTTGGCCCATTGCTATAGGTTTTGCCATTTTAAAAAATAGAATTTTTGTACTGAACAAATAATTAGAAAATCACTATGAAAAAAATCCTGAAAATAGTCGCCTATGCTTTTGGTGTTGTGATATTGCTAATAGTGCTACTTCTTACTTATGTAAAAACAATGCTACCCTCTGTTGGCGAAGCTCCAAACATGAAAATTGAAATAAACCATGACCGAATAGAACACGGAAGGTATCTGGCAAATCATGTAATGGTATGTATCGACTGTCATTCAAAAAGAGACTGGAGTTTGTTTTCCGGACCTCCTCTTGCAGGCACAGAGGGAAAAGGTGGCGAAGTGTTTGACCAAAAACTTGGATTTCCGGGAAAATATGTTGCAAGCAATATCACTCCTTTTAATTTAGGTAAATGGACTGACGGAGAATTTTTTAGAGCAATTACATCCGGAGTATCCAAAGACGGTAGGGCATTGTTTACAATTATGCCTCATCAAAACTATGGTCAGTTGGACAAGTCCGATATTGAAGCTGTTATTGCATACATCAGAAGTTTAGAACCAATAAAAAATGAAACAGAAAAATCACACTCTGATTTTCCAATGAATTTCATTATTAATACCATTCCAAAAAAGGCAAAGTTTATAGAAATTCCATCTAAATCAGATGCAATTAATTACGGAAAATATTTGGTTACAGCCTCAGGGTGCATGGATTGTCATACAAAACAAGTCAAAGGAAAATTTGTAGGTGAACTTTTTGCAGGTGGATTTGAATTTAAATTTCAGGACGGCAGTGTAGTTAATTCATCAAATATCACGCCTGACAAGGCAACAGGTATCGGAAGTTGGACCAAAGAACAATTTATTACTCGATTTAAAATGTATGCAGACAGTTCTTACAAGCATACCGATGTAAAAGCCGGGGAATTCCAAACGCCAATGCCATGGACAATGTATGCAGGAATGTCAACAGAAGACCTAACCGCAGTTTACGAATATCTCAACAATCTCAAACCTGTAGAGAACTCCATTATAAAGTTTGTTCCTGTAAAATAGCGCACAAGTTTCCAATAACATAAAAATATCATCAGCCCTGCGCGTGACAATGTGTAAAAATAATAGCCGAGATAGCAGTAAATTAAGTAGTTGTAGCTCGCTTTAACTTTTCTGTAACTTCCTGTTATGTGCGATGCCTGACCCACTCTTCAGATCTTCATTTTCATCAGTAAAGATTGCGTTGGCGTTGTTTTTAAGAGTCAGGTATTTACCGTTTAGATTCAGATAAGGTATACTTAAGTTGTCAAAAAACCCAGACTACTCATAGCGGTAAACCGATACTAAAGAATATTTGAAACTCTTATTTCGTCATTAAGGCGTTAGCGGTTTCTAATCATACTTTGCAGTTATTTATGGCCAAATCAGTTAACCGAACAACAATCAACATATAACAAATAACGTATAACACGCATCAAATAACAATTCAACCCCTATAACACGAAGTTTATTACTAATAGTATATTTTTGTAGTAAATTTAATGCAGATTTTTATGAAACCTAATATCAGACTAATAATATCACCATTTACATACTTCACTCTTGCAATATTAATAATTAGTCTAATAATTCAGTTTTGGATTCCTGCCATAGTTATAAGTAATGTTTGGCCTTTCATATTATTGTTTTTATACTCTTTTACATTATTCGCAATTATAATGCTGTCTAAATATATCGGGAGCAGGATATCTTATTTCGCCAATGCATTTATGCTTGTAAATTTTGGTAAGCTGGTATTGTTTTCAATTATTATTGTAGTTTATGCCTGGTTAAATCGCGATAAGGCAATTTCATTTACCATTACTTTTTTTGTTTACTATTTACTATTAACCACTTATGAAGTGATTATCTTGCTAAGAATGCAAAAAAAACCTTAGCTTTCATAATTTATATTCCGGGTTCAAGATCAAAGCATCAGTTGCTTAAAAATAAGTTATTTACAGCAAAACAGTTATAATGTAGCAGATATGCTGAATTTCTGAACCAGGTAAAATTAGTTTGCCTTAACATGGATTTGAATTGGTTGTATAGAATAAATTTACCAGATATTTGACATGAGCAGGCTATTATTGTTATTAATGCTTGTAATAAAGTATTTTTGGCTGTCGCCAGAGTATAAACACCACTGTTGTCGATAGCATTTCTTAATCAAATATCATTTTAAAACTACTTTAAGCATATTGTAAGGATTTAATTTATACTTTTATCAATTCAATCTATTTGATTATAAATTTTAGGTAATATAAAATAAATAATGGTTTCATACGCATCCTTCGAGGACTTCCTTTACATAATATTAGGATTGGTTTGGATTGTATTTTCAATCTATAACGCAAACAGAAAGAAAAAGGCAAGAAGTAATCAATCATCTAAAGAGCAAAAAAGATCATTGCTTGATTCATTATTGGATGAAATGGGAGTAAAAACCGAAGAAGAGAATTATAGTCATAGTGATTCGGTTTTGGAAAATGAAGAATTAAATATTGTTTCGGAAAACAAACCCGAGAGGGTTTCAATTCTGAACAGTCAGCCAGAAGAATTGTTTTCTTATGATGATTATTATAAAGAAAGCAACTATAAACCCACAAGCAATGTCATTGTTA
>ERZ889078.606-NODE-606-length-32367-cov-13.855255_pt1 | contig 32367 bp, 21 predicted proteins | sample MGYA00521266_ERZ889078 | MGnify/ENA primary metagenome ERZ889078 (study PRJEB32303, sample SAMEA104408618) | aquatic metagenome | biome: Brackish water; feature: Pelagic; material: water | place: Baltic Sea | collected 2014-06-16T06:34:00 | depth 76,534 m ...
CTTCGGAATATGCTAAAAACGATAAAATTGCAATTATTGATATTGATAAAAAAGGCGTGAGTTTTAAATCTTTATCAAAAGAACAAGCCGAAGCAATTTCAACAAATATTAATGCTACAATAACGCAAAAAAAAGAGAATGAAATTGAAATTCCTGCAACTTGGTTTTTAATTTTAAACTCATTATTTATAATCGCTTTTGCGCCTTTATTTTCTAAATGGTGGGAAAGTAAATACAACCCTAATCCTGCTTCAAAATACGCAATTGGTTTATTTTTCTTAGCTTTCGGATTTGCATTTTTAGCATACGGAGCTTCTGGAATTCCTCAAGGAGCAAAAACAGCATCTGTTAGCATTATTTGGCTAATTTTCGCTTATTTATTTCACACATTGGGAGAATTGTGCGTATCACCAGTTGGACTGTCTTACGTAAGTAAATTGGTACCTGCCAGAATGATTGCTTTTATGTTTGGAGTTTGGTATTTAGCATTGGCAATTGGTAACAAAACATCTGGTAAAATGGGCTCTATGATTGATGATATTACGGAAAGATATGATATTTCAACGTTCTTTTTAATATTTACTTTTGTACCAATAATTATTGGTATAATTGCATTATTACTAACTCCTGTATTAAAAAAGTTGATGCACGGCGTTAAATAATTTTAATTAAAAGTTGTAATTTTGGCAACATTATTGCGTCAATTAGTAAAAATAACTCTAAAAAGTTTTAAAGAATGAAGAAAATATTGATCTTAATGCTAACCATTTATAGCATTTCACTTACAGCACAAGAAATAAATTGGATGACGCTTGAAAAAGCTATTGAAGCACAGAAAACAACACCTAAAAAAATATTTATTGATGCTTATACCATTTGGTGTGGACCTTGTAAAATGTTAGACAAAAACACATTTCATAATAAAGATGTTGCTGAGTACGTTAACAAAAATTACTATGCTGTAAAATTTAACGCTGAAGGTAATGAAACCATTAACTATAAAGGTGTGAAATATACAAATCCAAATTTTAATCCTAATACTTCTGGCAGAAATAGTTCTCATCAGTTATCTGGTGTTTTTGGAATAAGAGCATATCCAACTTTATTATATTTAGATGAAGAAGCTAATTTGATAGCTCCAATAACAGGATACAAAACACCAAGTCAATTAGAACTTTACTTAAAGTTTTTTAATTCCTCTGATGTAAAAAGTATTACCAAAGAATCTTGGGAAAGTTATACTGCTAATTTTACACCTGAATTTAAAGACTAAATAGAAAATTATTTTAAAATAAAAGCTCCTTTTTGCATGGTACTGTAAAAAGGAGTTTTGTTTTTTAAACAAGTTTGCTCCCATTTTGCAACAAAACTTTTATAATTAGAGCCATCAGCAATTAATAATTTTGGCTGAAGTGCTTTTAGCATTCTTTCTAAATTAATTTTAGGAGATTCTTGTAAAATTATGATAGAAGGTTTAATTAATTTAAATTCATAAAACCCCAAACTATCAACCACTAAAATAATTTCATTTTTGAATTTATAAACATTTTTAGTTTTAATTACTTCAAACTTATCTCCTATCCCTGTACTAATTAGATATGGTTTTAAGGCATAATCATTTAAACTCAAAGAATCTGATGAATTCAACGTAAAACGGACCCCAACTCTATTTCCTATAATACTTCTTTTAGATTGGTTGAACACAATTAATTCATTGGTTGATTGCAACTTATGTTTTTCGAAAATAAAAATTGATTGAATAAATAATATAGAAATTAACATAAAAACAAAACGATAAAAAACTTTCTTTTCTATCCATTTTATAGTTATAAATATGAATGCATAGAAAGCTAACATTAGTATCAATGAAAATGAAATATTTTGAATAATAAAAAATTCTTGGTTAGAAATCCATTCCACAAAATGATTCATTAACTGAATAATATAACTGTAAGAATCTCCTAAAAACTGCGGTAAGATATTGAGAGTAGCTAATATAATAATTAGTATTCCTGCTATTAGAATAATTCCCAAAAAAGGAATTATCACCAAATTAGACAGAAAAAATAACCCCGGAAACTGATGAAAATAAAATAAACTTAATGGTAAAACCCCTAGTTGAGCCGCCATTGAAACTGTAAATAATTGCCATATTTTATCTGGAAACCAATAGTTGGTTCTCCATAAATTATACAATTTTGGTTGAATCCAAACTATTGAAAAAACAGCTAAATAACTTAACTGGAAGCCAACTTCAAACAAATAAAATGGATAAAATAACAGCAAAAAGAACATGGAAATTACCAAAGTATTATAAACATTAGAACGCTGAACCAATTGCATACCTATTGTTAAAGCTGTAAACATAGAAACTGCTCTCACTACAGAAGCTGATAAGCCAGCAATAATAGCATACGCCCAAAGTAGAAGTATAATAAAAAATGTAGCTGTTAATTTTCCATTTTTAAAATAATAAAATGGTTTAAACACAAATAGTAGCAACAATAAAATTATACCAATGTGCAATCCTGAAACGGCTAAAATATGCACAGCACCAGCACCTGAGTAACTTTCCAACAAATCGCTTGATATAGTATATCTTTGCCCTAATAATAACGCATTTATCACTGCCAATTCATCATCTTTAAATCCGTTGTTTTTTAATGAAGTATTTATACTTTCTCTAATTTTAGAAGCAATACCGTCTAAAGTATTGCTATTATTTTGAAGTACTAAAAAAGACGATTTCTTAAGCTGTATTTGATGATAAATTTGCTGATTTTGAAGATATTTTTTATAATTAAAAGCATACGGATTTTGTGGTTCGTAAATATTCAGAAACTCAGTTTTAACAACTAAATTATCACCCACATGTAATTGATTTTCAATACTATCTATTTCAATAGCCACTAAAATACTTCCAATAGTGTTTTTGCTATTTAACTGAAGTACTTTTGCTTCATATTTATTAGAATAGGCAGTTGGTTTTAATACTTTTTGTATCTCAATGTTTATAGGTAAAAGTTTATTGGCAGTAAATTCAGATGAATTCGCATAATGCAATTTTTTATTTAATTGATTTTTATATGTTATTGAACTTATCCCAATAAAAAAAGAAGTTAAAAAAACTAAGATGGTAAAAATTACAGAGGGTTGAAATTGTTTGTTAGCTCTAAAATATTGAAACCCTAATAATAGTAACAAAAGACCAACAATTACAACTAATTGAATAGGTAGAAAATTATAATACTTCCCTACTAAAATTCCGAGTATTAAAAAAAATGTAAGTTGTACTGGTACAAACTTTAAAAACTTTCTCATAGCATGCTAAAGCTACTAAAAATATTGAATGAAACACCTTTAAACCAATATTTTAAAAAATTGCAATGTAATAATTGTTACCAACTGACTTTTATCATTATTGTGCTCTTCAATGTGCTTTAGTTTTGTATTATAAATAAATATAAAATTATGAGAAAATTAATTTTCAGTAGCATAGCAATATTTAGTATTGTATTTAATACAATTGGTCAAGACTTAGCTCCTTATATTAAAATTGGAGAAAGTACTGAGACTATTCAACAAGTTTCAGATAAAGTTGTTGAAGCTTTAAAAGCTAATTCATTTACAATACTAGGAGACTATAACCCTTCAAATAAAAGTACTTTAAAAGTTATTGCTTTTACAAGAACAGATTTAAAAAATACGGTAGTTAAAGTAACAGACAGAGGTGCGCTTGCTGCAGCATTTAAGGTGGGTTTAGAACAAAAAGGTGGAAAAGTACTAATTTCTTATACCAATCCTGACTATATTTTAAGGGCTTATTTAGGTGATAATTACAATACATTTAAAGGAACATTTCAAAAATTTAGTACTGATTTAAAAACTACTTTTTCAACAATTGGAAATGAGTATACTCCTTTTGGAGGAACCCTTAAAGCAGATAAATTAAAAGGATATCATTACAAAATAATGATGCCTTACTTTAGCGATCCTATTGAACTTAATGAATTTTCTTCATTTGAAGAAGGTTTGAAAGTAATTGAGAACAACTTAAAAGCTAAAAAAGGTCAAACTGTTGAAGTTTATAAAATAGTTTACAAAAATGAAAAAGTAGCTGTATTTGGCATTGGCTTACAAAGTAAAGAAAATGGTGAATCTGTCTTTTTACCAAAAATAGGAGAAGCGCACGTTGCAGCATTACCTTATGAAATTATTTTACAAGGAAAAAAAGCAACAATGCTTCACGGAAAATATAGAATAGCTTTACATTGGCCAGAATTAACTATGGGAACTTTTATGAAAATTATGAGTACCCCAGGAGATATTGAAGATACTTTAGAAGGACTTTGTAAATAGACAACATCTATAAAAAATCATATTTTAAAAACGCCAAAACAATTAAATGTTTTGGCGTTTTTTTAATTTACTCCCATATTTATAAACAAACTTTAAATTTTTAACGAATTTAAACACAGCAATATACACACGTAAATTTTATAAAAAATTATTCATAACCAATTAAAAAAAAGATTAACTTTATATGTAAATTAACAAAAAAATCGCTAAACTATGAATGAACTTTTAAAAGAAGATATTGAACCTCCCCTTGCGCAGGATTTATCTACAACAGAACTGATTTTAAAAACTGCAATTACTGAAGGAAAATTATTTAAAGATTCTGAAATTGTACTTTCAGATTTTAATATAATAAATCCTGAAACCGCAAAATTTAGAGCCATTTTTTTTCCTCAGGCCACGGATATACAATGGAACGGTTGGAAATGGCAAATACAAAACAGCTACATTAATTTTGGTGAACTTTCAGAAATATTAGATATTAGCGAAGCTGATGATGAAGTAACTATTATGCTGGATTTAATGCACAAAGCATTGATGAGCAGAATAAATCCATATTATCCTTATCAATGTAACCAAATTTTAGGCTCCTCTCATTTTAGAACATCTATATCTAAAGGACTAGAAATAATTCAAGGATTAAACGAATTTACAAATGGCTACTCCATACCTCATTTTGTTGTTAATACAACAGGTGATGTTAAAACTCCACTACTTCCAAAATATTACCAAAGTAGAGATGATGATAATTTTATCTTGAAAAATTTTGATGGAAAAACATATAAATATTACGGTACAATATAATGGCAATTTTTAAAATTAGGAAGATAACAGATCCTTATCTTCCATCTAACTCAATAGCAATTGATCAAGTATTTAGCATTCTTAGAACTCATTTTCCAACTGTTAAAGAAGAAAAAATAAATGAGATTTTAGAGCAAATGAAAGATCCTTTGAAATACAAATTTTCATCGAACTTATTTGTTGCTGAAGATGGTAAATCTAATGTCAAGGGTTTTGCTATTTTGTTTTATATGCCCGATAAAAATTTCTTTTATTTAGATTATATTGCTGTAAAACCCGGTAAAATTTCTTCTGGTGTTGGCGGAGCAATTTATGAACGTTTGAGAGAAGAAGCTCAAATGCATAAATCAATTGGTATTTTTATGGAATGCCTTCCTGATGACGAAAAATTATGCAATGATAAAAGTGAAATTAAACAAAATAAAGCTCGACTTGCTTTTTATGAACGCTATGGTGCAAGACCAATTATTGGAACTAAATATGAAACTAATGTAAACCCTGATGATGATTGTCCGCCTTATTTAGTTTTTGACGATTTAGGTAATGACATTCGACTTTCTTCAGTTGATGCTAAAAAAATTATTCGTGCTATTTTAGAACGAAAATACCCAACATATTGCCCAGAAGATTATATAAAAATGATCCTTGCTTCCATTCAGGACGATCCAATTAAATTACGAGAATTTAAATATATTGTAAAGGAACGACCTGTTGAAATTAGAGAGGCTGTTAAAGATGAAATTGCCCTTATCATTAATGATAAGCACGATATTCACCATGTTAAAGAAGTTGGCTATATTGAATCACCAATAAGAATTAGCAGTATTTACAAAGAAATTATAAAGTTAAATGCCTTTAAAACAAGACCTTCTAGAGGTTATCCTGATAAATATATTACACAAGTTCACAATCAGAAATACGTAAATTATTTTAAAACAGTTTGCGATAAATTAGCACCAGGAAAATCGATTTATCCTTATGTTTTTCCTGTAAGAAACGCTACACGCCCACCAAAAGATTACACTGTTTTAGCAGGTTATTATTGTATTGACACATTTACTCCAATTAATAAAAATGCCTATTTAGCGGCTCGTTCTGGAGTTAATTGTGCTTTAACTGGTGCTGAGTTATTGTTAGAGGGATATCATAGCGCTTATGCGCTAATAAGACCTCCAGGGCATCATGCAGAAAGAGATGTTTTTGGTGGGTTCTGCTATTTCAACAATGGTGCAATTGCAGCAAATTTTCTTTCAAAATATGGAAAAGTAGCCATTTTAGATATTGATTATCACCATGGAAACGGACAACAACAAATTTTTTATAATAGAAAGGATGTTTATACAGTTTCAATTCATGGCAATCCATCTTTTGCATATCCATATTTTTCAGGATTTTCAGATGAAAAAGGTGAAGATGAAGGTGAAGGTTTCAATTTAAATTATCCATTAAAAGAAGCTTTAACTGGCGAAGAATATCTTTCTTATCTTAAAAAAGCGATTCAAGTTATTAAAGGTTTTAATCCGGCATATTTAATAATTAGCTTAGGATTTGACCCTGCTAAAGGAGATCCAACAGGAACTTGGTCACTTACAGCAACCGATTTTAAAAATAATGGTGTAGAGTTGGGTAAACTTCCTTTTCCAATTTTATTTGTGCAAGAAGGAGGTTATAAAAATAGAACTTTGGGTGTAAACGCTCGAAATTTTTTCGACGGCTATTTATCAAGTAGAATATTAAAAAAATAATAGATGAAAATTGGAATAACATATGACCTTAGAGCAGATTATTTAAAGTTAGGTTATACTATGGAACAAACTGCTGAATTTGATAAAGAAAGTACCATTGAAGGTATAGAAAAAGCAATTCAAAATGCAGGACATACAACAGTGCGTATTGGACATGCAAAAAACTTAATGAAAGCGCTTTTAAACGATAAAACTTGGGATATGGTTTTTAACATATCAGAAGGATTATATGGAGAAGGAAGAGAGTCTTTGGTTCCTGCATTGCTTGATGCGAATAAAATTCCATACGTTTTTTCTGGGCCTGTTACTTTAGGTGTATCTCTAAATAAAGCTTTTGCTAAACAAATTATAAGAGATAATGGTATAAATACACCTGCATTCCAGGTAGTATCAAAACTATCTGATGTTGAAAAAGTGAATCTTCAATATCCGCTTTTTGCGAAACCAATTTCTGAAGGCACTGGTAAAGGAATTGATTCTAAGTCATTTATAATATCAGAAGAGCAATTAGTTAGGGTTTGTGACAATTTATTAACAAAATTTAATCAACCCGTTTTAGTAGAGGAATATTTACCAGGTAGAGAGTTTACTGTTGGCGTTTTGGGTACTGGGGAAAATGCTTTTGTGCCAGGTGCAATGGAAATTAAATATAATAAAAATACACACAATTTTTATTCATTTAACAATAAGGAAAATTATGAAGATTTAGTTAAATATTTACCTGTAAATGGAGATATGCTCGCACAATGTGAAGAAGTGGCATTAAGCGCTTGGAGAGCATTAAATTGTTTCGACGGTGGAAGAGTGGATGTTAAGATAGATCGCTTTGGAAAGGTGAGTTTTATTGAAGTTAACCCTTTAGCTGGACTTAATCCTATTACTTCAGATTTGCCAATTCTTTGTAATTTAAACAACATTTCCTATCAAGAAATTATAAATGAAATTTTAAAATCCGCAATACAACGAAACTTCTTAGAAAACAATGATGAAAATTATAATACTTTACAATCAGGTACTTAGTAACAACCCAGATCAGGTTGATGTTATTAATCAAAGAGACTTGGTTAAAAAAGCTTGTAAAAATTTAAATTATGAAGTTATTAGCTTAACAGTAGGAAATAATTTATTAGCTGATATTGAATCTATTAAAAAAGAAAATTCAACTGTTGTTTTTAATTTAGTGGAAGAAACTTTTGGAAAAGGAGAGCTTATTTATTTTGCGCCTGCGCTTTTAAATGCCTTAAAAATACCATATACAGGTGTACCTCTAGATGCTTTATTTATTACAACTAATAAAGTGTTGGCTAAAAAATTAATGAAATTTAATGAACTACCAACAGCAGATTTTTATGCTATTGATGAAATTGTAAAATTAAACCCTGCAAAAACATATATTGCAAAACCAATATGGGAAGAAGCATCCGTTGGAATTACAGAAGATTATATTTTTAACATTTCAGAAACAACTAAAGTTCAAACCATTCAACAACTTTCAAATTCTCATTACTTTATTGAAGAATTTATTGATGGACGAGAAATAAACATTAGTCTGTTGGCTACCAATAATGAAGTTGAAGTGTTACCTCCAGCTGAAATTATTTTTTCAGAATATTTCAATAACAAGCCAAAAATTGTTGGTTATGCGGCAAAATGGGACGAGAATAGTGAAGAATACAAGCAAACAAATCGTTTTTTTGGCACCCTCGAAAACAACCTAGACTTAAAAGAAAAATTAATATCCATTTGTAAACACACTTGGAAAGCTTTCAACTTAAAAGGCTATGCACGCGTGGATTTTAGAGTTGACAAAAATGATAACATTTTTATTTTAGAAATAAACGGAAATCCATGTATTTCACCCGATAGTGGTTTTGTTGCAGCATTAAAAAATGCTGGTTACAATGAAGAAATAATGATAAAAAGAATTATTGAAGATTCAAATTAAAAAGATGAAAATTAGAAATCAATTAATTAAAAGTGACATACAAGCTGTAAGAAACATTTTAAACTCAACAGGATTTTTTTATGATTCTGAAGTTGATGTAGCAGCTGAATTGGCTCAGGAAAATTTTGAAAAAGGTGAAGAAATAAGTGGCTATTTTTTTACAATAGTTGAAGTAGAGGGAAAAGTAGTTGCATTTTCATGTTATGGAAAAACTCCTTGTACTGAAGCTAGTTACGATTTATATTGGATTGCCGTAAACCAAAATCAAAAGGGAAAAGGTATTGGGAAAATGCTGATGAAAATGTTAGAAGAGCATGTAGCAAAATTGGATGGTAAAAATATTTGGATAGAAACTGCCGGTAGACCATTATACAACCCAACTCGAAAATTTTACGAAAATTATGGCTGTAAATTAGTTGCTGAATTACCTGAATTTTATGGAAAAGGCGATAGTAAAGTTATTTATTTATTAAAAGTTTAATGAGTTCAAAATTAGTTCAGCTACTTTTTTTGAAGCTCCTTTTCCTCCTAATTTTTTTTCTAATTCAAAATAATTTAGAAATAATTCATCTCTTTTTTTACCTTCTAATATTTTATGAAGCTCTTTCTCCAGATTATTCTCATTAAATTCATCTTGAATCAATTCTTTAACCACTTCTTTATCCATTATTAAATTTACCAAAGAAATATATTTTAAATCAACCAATCGTTTTCCAATCTGGTAAGAAACCCAGCTTGTTTTATAACAAACAATTTCTGGGATTTTAAATAAAGCTGTTTCTAAAGTTGCAGTCCCTGAAGTTACAATTGCAGCATAAGAAAGCGATAATAAATCATAAGTTTTGTTGCTAATAAACTTTACATTTTCTTGATTTATAAACTGTTGATAAAAATCAAAATCTTGACTTGGAGCCCCAGCAATTACAAATTGATAAGCTTTAAATTTATCAGCCATTTTTAACATTATTGAAAGCATTTTTTTTATTTCTTGCTTTCTACTACCAGGTAACAATGCTATAATTGGTTTTTGAGATAAATTATATTTTTCTCTAAAAACAGCTTCTCCTATTTGTTGCCTGTTTGAAATTGCATCTATTAAAGGATGTCCAACAAAATGAACAGGGAAATGATGTTTCTTCTCATAAAAATCTTTTTCAAAAGGAAGAATTACGTACATTTCATCAACGTCACGTTTAATTTGTTTGATTCTATTTTCTTTCCAAGCCCAAATTTGTGGTGAAATATAATAATGAACTTTTATACCTTCATTTTTAGCAAATTCAGCAATTCGCATATTAAAACCCGGATAATCTATTAAAATTAAAACATCAGGTTTAAATGCTAAAATATCTTGTTTACAAAATTTTATATTTTTAAAAATGGTACTAATATTCATTAAAACTTCAGCGAAACCCATAAATGCCAACTCACGATAATGTTTTACTAAAATACCGCCCACTTCTTGCATTAAATCACCACCCCAAAATCTAATTTCAGCATTGTTATCTTTTTCAAATAATGCTTTCATTAAATTAGAACCATGCAAATCACCTGAAGCTTCTCCAGAAATTATATAATACTTCATCTTTTTAAATTAGAAAGAAAATAAGGTTAAAAATAATACAATTAATGCTATTAAAAAAGTTTCCATTACAACACCACGTGCTCTATAAATTTGTTTCTTTTTAAGAAATATAAAAAATACAAAAAAATTAGCTATCGCTCCTAATACCAGAATTCTACCTTCCAAATTTCCTTCTTTTATTAAATCTAAACTTTTATAAAAATCGAAATTCGAAAAGAATTCAATAAAAACAAAGCATCCAAAAGAAGTAGCTATTAAAGCCACTACAAAACCAATTAATAGTTCTTTTTTCATAAAAAGAAATTTACAAATTCCAATTATTTAAATTTTGAATAAAATGATGCGCAGTTAAATCAAACTGAACCGGTACCATAGAAATGTAATTATTAGCTAAAGCCCATTCATCAGTATCTTTACCTTTATCCATATTTACAAATTTTCCGGTTAACCAATAATAGACTTTGCCTTGCGGATTGGTTCTTTTATCAAATTCTTCAACCCAATTTGCACGTGCTTGTCGGCAAATTTTTATTCCCTTAAACGTTTGGGTTTTTGGGAAATTCACATTTAACACAACACCATCAGGCAATCCGTTTTCTAAAACATTTAATGCTATTTTTTTTATATATGCTTTTAAAGGTTCAAAATCTGCATTCCAAGAATAATCTAATAATGAAAATCCAATTGCAGGTATTCCTTCAATACCAGCTTCAACCGCAGCACTCATTGTCCCCGAATAAATTACATTTATAGATGAATTTGAACCATGATTAATCCCCGAAACACATAAATCTGGCTTTCTATCTAATATTTCACTCACAGCTAATTTCACACAATCTGCTGGAGTACCTGATGATTTATATTCTCGCTGAGGGCCATCATCAATTTTAATTTCATCGCAATACAAGGTTTCATTAATAGTAACTGCATGTCCCATTCCACTTTGTGGACTATCTGGAGCCACAACAACAACATCACCAATTTCATTCATCACAGAAATTAAAATTCTTATTCCAGGGGCTGTGATTCCATCATCATTCACAACTAAAATCAAAGGTTTTTTATTCATAAACTAAAAATTAGACAACAAAACTACAGTATTTAATTTGGTTTTTATAAATTAAACTTTAACATTTTGTAAAGATTATAAAGCTATTATTTTCGTTATCATTGTATTAATTAATTTCATAATTAGATTTAAAAAAAGTTTGAAATTTTCATTACTTTTATATGAATCTATAAAAAAAAAGTTAAATTATACATTAAACTAAAATAATGGCACTATTTTAGTTAATTACAAACTACATAATTATTAAAATTGATAAGACAGATGATGTTAAGAAAATTCAAACTAGTATTACCCGTTTTTTTTGTTTTAAGTTTATTAATAAGCTCACAAACAAATGCAAACACAGACCCTGAACCTAAAGATAAAGTTTTAATAACCATTTTAAAATATGTTTTAACACAAGGTCATTATGAGCCGCAAGCAATTGATGATGCTTTCTCTGAAAAAGTTTTCAATAGTTTTTTAGATAGATTAGATCCATCAAAACGTTATTTTTTACAATCAGATATTGATGAATTTTCCAATTATAAAACATTGATTGATGATCAAATTAATAATGAAGATTTATCTTTTTTCTTTTTAGTATATGAAAGACTCACTAAACGCATAGATGAATCTAAACCATACTACAAACAAATTTTAGCAACCCCATTTGATTTCAATAAAGATGAGACCTATGATGTTGATTATGAAAAATCAAACTATGCTAAAAATAGTTCTGAAATTTTAAATATCTGGCACAAACAACTAAAATTCACTACATTATCTCGTTTAAGTGATAAAATAACTGCTGAAGAAGATAAGAAAAAAGAAGATGAAACATACCAAGCAAAATCATTTAACGAACTTGAAAAAGAAGCTCGTGAAGCTACATTAATTAGCATGGATGATTCTTATGAACGTATTGATGAGCTTACATATTCAGATTGGTTTTCAACATTTATAAATAGTATTTCTGAAGAATTTGACCCACACACAACCTATTTTGATCCAGTTGTAAAAAAACGTTTTGATATTTCAATGGCAGGTAAATTAGAAGGAATTGGAGCAAGACTTCAAAAGAAAAATGATTATACTAAAGTAATTGAGCTAATTTCAGGAGGTCCTGCATGGAAACAAGGGGAATTAGAAGTTGGAGATTTTATTACAAAAGTAGCCCAAGGAGATGGAGAACCTCTAGACATAGTTGGTATGCGTTTAGATGACGCTATAGAATTTATTAAAGGTAAAAAAGGAACTGAAGTACGACTAACTATTAAAAAAATGGATGGTACTACTAAAGTGATTTCAATTATAAGAGATGTTGTAGAATTAGAAGAAACGTTTGTAAAATCGAGTGTGGTTAAAAAAGATGGTAGAACTTTTGGTGTTATAAACCTTCCTAAATTTTATATTGATTTTGATGAAAAAAACTTTAGAAACTCTACAACAGATATGACACAAGAAATTGAACGCCTTAAAAATGAAAATGTTGAAGGTTTAGTGATAGATTTAAGAAATAATGGTGGTGGTTCCTTACAAACTGCTATTGAAATTTCTGGCTTATTTATAGAAAGAGGTCCTATTGTTCAGGTGAAATATAGAGATAAAGATGCCGATGTAAAAAAAGATGTAGATCCTAAAATTCAATGGGATAAACCACTTGTTATTTTGGTGAATGAATTATCTGCTTCAGCTTCTGAAATTTTTGCTGCTGCTATGCAAGATTATGGTAGAGCCGTAATTATTGGAGGTAAACAAACCTATGGTAAAGGAACTGTACAAAGTGTTTTAGACCTTAACAGATATCACAATTTAAAAGAAGATATTGGTGCTTTAAAAATGACCATTCAAAAATTTTATAGAATTAATGGTGGTTCTACACAACTAGAGGGTGTTCACTCTGACATTATATTACCAGATAGATATACGTATATGAATATTGGCGAACGTGACTTAGAAAACCCTTTGAAATTTGATAAAGTACCTCAAGCATCTTATTCCATTTGGAATAATTATGAAAATTTTGAACAAGCAATTGACAATAGTAAAAAGAGAATTGCAACTAACAATTATTTTAAATTAATTGACCAAAATGCAAAATGGCTGAAAAATTCTCAAGATGACACTCTTATCTATTTGAATTATGAGACTTATAAAAAAGATTTGGAATCTCATACAAATGAATCTTTAAAATATGAATCTCTTAGAGATTATACAAGTAATTTAACTTATACTTCCCCACTTTATGAACAACCTTTATTAGAAGACGATAAAGATTTAGCGGATAAACGTATTGCTTGGCATAAAAATTTGAAAAAAGATATGTATGTTGAAGAAGCCCTAAATGTTTTAAGTGAATTAAAAATAAAACCACAATATCATTTGGTTAAGAATTAATTTTATTTTACACTACATATTACTTTTTTAATCATTTAAAGCCTCAATAATTATATGCTATAATTATTGAGGCTTTGAATTTGATGGTTAGTTATCTATTACTTATACTTTTATAAAATTCTTAATAATCAAGAATTTAACTGACTATTTAATTTATTTTGAAATATGTAATATATGTTACATAAAATTACCTACATTAGTATCACTAAATATTTTGTGTTCTTTTTTAAAACCTACTAACTTCAAAAATGAAAACAATGAAAAAAACAGTATTTCTTATTTTTTTTGTGTTTACTACTTTTTGCTATTCACAAAAAAAAACAAATGATTTAGCTAGTGTAAAATCAAACCTATTTGATATCAGTTTAGCTTCCGGAATTTCTTCGCCCTATTCAAGCTTTAGCGATAATTCCTTTGCTTCAAATGGATATTTTATTGAGCTGTCTGGAGCCTATTATTTTTCTAAAATAGGTTTAGGGCTATCTTTAGGTCAAATATCAAACCCAACCGATAGTAATTTAGAAGATTTTACCAATACTCTTGGTTTTACAACAGTGAATACTTCTGAAAATTGGAAAATGACGTACTATGGTATTGGCCCAGAGTTCAAAACTTCATTCAATAAGTTTGAAGCAAAATTTCTGATTAGAACAGGAATTTTATCTGTGAAACCAATTACTTTAGGCAGTAGTTTTAATGAAAATATTGATGTTTCAATTCCTTTTTACAATTTAAAAACTGATAAAACATCTCAATTATCTTATTTTTCAACAGCCATTAAATTTGGTTATAATATTACTGAAAATTTAAGCCTATTTGCTTCCGCAGATTATTTATCAGCATTGTCAGATGAATTAACCATTACAGAAAAAACTGTTCAAGATATCAATAAAAATGGTAGAATTGATGCCGAAGATTTAGTGGCGGCAGACGGAACTCCTTTAAGTTATACAACTACTTCAAAAAATGTAAAACCACAAACTACAAATTTTGGTTTTGGTCTAAGTTATAGTTTTGGAAAAAAAACGAATAAAACAAGAAGTGACATGTCTGCAGCTGGAGCCCATACAAATCCTTATTTTGTTTCTAATGAATTAGCAGGTGAAATGACGTCTGCAAATCCTGGCGGAAGCAGCGGAAATGGAAATATTGAAGGAATAGAAAACGTTTATGTAGGCAAAAATAAAATTTCTGTAGCCTTAACGAATCCAGCAAAAGAAAAAGCTGACAGAGAAAAGAATAAAAGAAAACTTGTTGCTGTTTCTCCAAAAAACAATAGTCATTTTAAAAGTGTTGATAAAATTGAAAATTTCACTTGGGAATTAATTGGTGAGCAAATACCAAATCCTCAATATATCATCGAAATTGTAAAAGTTGGAAGCAATCAACAACCACAAAGAACTTATATTGGAACAACTACAGATTCTAAAATAGACGCAAAAAAAGTAGCTAAATTTAAAGCTGGTAAAGCATTGGCTGATGTGGTTAAAAGAACGGACAATTCTGGAAACACCAATGAAGAGCAAGCGGGCGATGGACAATATAGATGGAAAGTTACAGAAACAACTACTGGAATTTCATCAAATCCAAGCTATTTTACAATGTCTAATTGTGAAATTGATTTTAGCATTTCAAATGACACAATTGAATGTTTAGGCTATGAAGGTGAAAATTTAAAATTTAAAATTTGTTTTGATGTTACCTATTCAAGTACTACTGGAAATTTAACTTATGCAAATATCGGCTCAGGGCTTACTGTTTTCGATCAAACTTATGCTGCATTAACTTACACCTTGGTTAGCCCAAATCCAACATTGGTAACTCAAATTGGTTCATCGGTTTCAACAGTTAGCTATTGTTTCGAGGTTACTGTTTCAAATAGTGTTACGCAAATTGGTTTTGGATTACAGGGTGATGATCTTGACCCAAGTCCAATTTTATGTCAACCCGGAGTTAGCGCAAACTTTGACGATTTACCAGATTGTTTATGTGATGATTGTGAAGATATTGAACTTTCATTTGACAATTTCAATATTTCTTTAAATGCACCTTATGGAAATCAATTTAACTTTAACGGAAACATTAATGTAAATGTTCCTATTTATGGAATAGAATTCCAAGTACAATCATACTCATATACCGCTGCTCCATCTGCTTGTTCAGAAGGTGTTGGTAGTGTTGAAGAATCTGGTATGTTTTTAATGCCTGGAACTTCAATAAACAATTCAACATCCTTACAATTGTTTAATGAAACGGCATCAGGTAGCACCAGTTCAAATAACAATGCTACAAAAGACATAAAATATACAAGTAGTTCTCCATTAACCGGACCAATACCAGTTAACTTAACTATCGGGTTGCCTGGGCCAATTTCAGGACTTGATCCTAGTTGTTGTGTTATTGATTACGAAGTATGTATAAAAGTAATCATCTATTATGAAGATGACAGTTGTAAATCGTGTGTATTTACTCATTGTTTTCAATTTAATAACCAATAAAACTACGATCATGAAAAATTTAATATATACTTTGAAAACATATATGCTGCTGGTTTTTTTATTGGCAACTGCTTCTTGCTTTTCACAAATTGTACTTGCTCCAGGAAATAACACAGCAACTTGTAATTTAGGAGCTTACGGACCAGTTACAATATTAGTTCCCAAAGAAGCGTTAACGGGCGATAATATTGCTTTAAATATTACTTTACCTGGAACATTACCAGCTAATTGCACAAAATCTGTAAAAATAACAAGGTCTTCAAATTTAGATTTTCAGAGTTCTGGAGCCATTCCATTTACCGTTGACCCAGGGAATCCATTATCTTACGAAAACAATACTCCTTTAGCAGGAAATGACGGACAAAATTTTAACGTGTTTTTTAAATTTCCTGCCTTTGTAACTTGTAATAATACTGTTGGCACTTTTAATGTGACAGTTACAACAGTTTGTGGAGGCATTACCACTACTTGTACAACTTCAGTAACAATTAAGGCAAGGGCTGCAAATTATTGGACAATAACCAAGCAATTTTATACAGGTGATTTAACATGTGGAACTTCAGTTTGGTACGTTATAGTTAATCATAATAATCCAAATGGAGCAGGTTTAGGCACCTATAATCTAACTGGAACAATTACAGATACTGCAACAGTACCAATAGTTTATGGAGCTTCATATACACCTAGTTACCCTGGGACTTATAATGGCAGTTATTATAATAAGGTCATTCTTCAAAATTGCGGTCCAAACGGAAGCACAATTACCAATACTGCAAATTACAACTTTTCATTAGGGGGTGGCTGTGAAACAATGACAGGAACAGTTACTGCAACTTCACCTCCATTAGCGAATCCAAATGCATCAATATCATTTGTAAAATCAGTTTCAAATCCAGCCACTACTAATTTAACTCCTGGTTGTTTTGGACAATACAATATAAGTATATGTAATAATGGTAATGTACCATGGACAAATTTTGTCATAACAGACAGTTTTAATATTCCAGGCATAACAGTAACCAGTATTTATTTACCAAGCGGATGGACTTCTAGTCCTGTAATTCCAGCTGTACCCCCTGTAGGCTTTTTTAATCAATCTTTTACTTTTACATCTCCACCAAGTCTTATATTAGACCCAGGAGTTTGTACTGGTATCTCTATTTATTTTACGATTGATATTACCGCAACTGTTGGTAGTACCATTGCAAATACTGCAAATTTAAGTTACCAAGCTGCAGGTGCAATTGTTCCTGGAGGACCACTTCCAGTTACTCCTTGTCCAAGTGTAACGTGTCCAACTATTGATACAGCTGTTCAAAATACGACTAGTAATGTTTCTTTTGTTGTAGAGGCACCAAAACCAATTGTAAATATTAAAAAATGTATTTTAAATCCGCCTAATGCGTTAGTCCCTCCTATTTATCAAATTGGGAATACTATTGAATTTAGTATTATGATAAGCAATTCAGGTTCAGGTAATTTAACAACTACCGTTACAGATGCAATTGCAAGTCTAAACTTACAATTAGTCCCATTATCAGAAACTTTTGATTATTATCCTAACAAGCCCGCTGGCTACATCTATGGTTGTGGTTCAAGTTTAGGTGCACCAATCGCTCCTCCGTTTCCTATAACAAGTGTCATCACTGCTCCAATGACTTGGAATATTAATAATATGCCTGGAACCTGTAATGTAAACGAAGCTAACTTTTTAGTAATTAAATTTAAAGCTAAAATATTACCTCAATTATCTGGAACAAAAACAAACACAGCTACGGTAGCTCTAGGACCAAAAAGTAGTGCTGTAAATTACAGTATTGACCAAGTAGGAATTTTAGCTGTTGATAAAAAAGCTGATGCGGAATTTGTGGATAATGGCGGTACGTTCAATTATATTTTAACAGTTTCAAACAATGGAAGTGTTCCTTTAAATAATATTGTTGTTACAGACATGTTACCAAGTTGTGTTGTAAGAAATGGTACAATATCTGTTAAAAATGGTATTGGGGCTTCATTAACAAATACAACCACTGGTAACATTGTAATTACACTCACACCTACTATTCAAATAATGCCAGGTGAAAGTTTTGTAATTACCATTCCTGTAAAAAAATCGGGCGGTGGAAATTGTTGTAATATAACAGTAACTGCAACAGCTAAAATGACCACATCTGGCGTTTCGTTAAATGCCAATTATGGAGACACATTAGCTCCTGCAGCTTGTGTAAAATCAACTGAATGTTGTGATATTGAAGATTTTGAGGCTACTTTAAATGAAAGCAACGGAAGCTACAGTGTTACTATTAATGGTGGAAGTGTTCCAATTCAAGAAGTAGAAATTTCTATGATGGATTATCATGTAGAATACTCTAATCCAGATTGTAAACCTGATGATTTAGGTATGTTTGGAACATTATCTACCACAAATACCATGTTGGCTAACTTACTTTTAAATGCTGCATCTAATAACACAAGTAGTTTAAATTGGCTTCCGGGTTCACCTTCAATTTTAAATACTTCGGTGAATTTAAATATTATTGATCCGTTAGAACTAAATTTAGATTGTTGTGATGTTACTTTCTCATTCTGTTTAAAAATTAGAGTGAAAGATGCCAATTGTAATGTTTGTGAGAAAATTGTTTGTTTTTCATCTGAGCAAATAAATGAAGAGCCATGTGATATTGTATTAACTGATCTGCCTCAAGGTAAAAAATACTGCTCTGGAGATAGTATTCCTATTAGTTGGTCAGGAACTACACCATCTGGCTTGGTAAATCTTTTCTTATTTGATAATACGAACAATACAACTTATCAAGTAATTGCAACTGGTGTGCCTGCAACAGGAACTTATAACTTTATAATTCCTGCAGGAATACCTTGTTCTCCTCCAAGAACTTGGTCATTTGGAATTCAAGATTCAGATAAGTTGTGTAACGACAGAAGTAATACTTTTACAATTGAATGTTGCCAACAAACTGATTGTGCTTGTGGCTCATGGAAAACTGATTTTGTTACTATTAAAGGAAGTACAAAAGTAATTCCAACTGATTCTAAGCAAAAAAATATGATAAACTTACCTACTGGTGATTTAGGAATTCAAGCTGGATGCGGAAAAGAGCTTCAATTAAAAGCAAATTATTCTTATTCATTTACTGCGCCAACCTATGTATGTAATCCAGAAAATTGTGCTGTTAGTTATACATGGGAAATTGAATATGCTGGAGTAATTGTCCAATCAGGTATTGGAAAAACATTTAGTTATAGCTTTACTACAGGAGGTAATTATAAAATTATCTTTACTCCAATATGTGGTGGAAATCGTTGTGAACCTTGTGTAATTTATGTTAACATTCCACAGGTTGGAGGTGGCGATCACAATGGGAATCTAAAACATCAAAACCCATATTTTGTACCTAATACAATGGAAGGTGCAATGCCTAAGAGCAAAAACTAAAAATCAAAATAAGTTTAATCTACTTAAAAGAGTCGGGATATTTTCTCGACTCTTTTTTTTTTATAGTACATTTGCAATCAAATTAAAATAATGAATTTCGAAATTACCTTTCATACAAAATGGTCAGATTTTGACCCAAACCGACATATGCGCCACACGGCTTATAATGATTATGCAGCTGAAGTAAGAGTACGTTTTTTTCAAGAACACGGACTTTCAATAAACGAATTTGCCAAATTAAATATTGGTCCAATTTTATTTAAAGAAGAAACGTCGTTTTATAAAGAAATTCATATCGGTGAAGATATTACCGTAAAGATGGAATTGGAAGGTGTTTCAAAAGGTATAGAACGATGGCGATTTAATCATCAAATTTTTAATGAAGCTGGTAAATTAGCTGCAGAAATAAAAGTATATGGTGCTTGGATAGATTTAATAAAACGAAAATTAACTTCACCTCCACCAAAGTTTGTTTCAATTTTCGAAGATCTTCCTAAAACAGGTAATTTCACAGAAATTCCTCTAAAAAGTGAAAAATAGAAAACCTATTTACATCATAATCACATTAATTTTCGCTATTGGATTTTATATTTACGACCATAATTTTGTTGAAGACAAATCGCCAAAAGTAGAGGTTTTAGAAAATTCAAACCCACAAAAATCAACTGTCGATTTAAATCCTACTTCAACCACAAACCAAGTAGTTAAGCATAAATACTATTCACTTTCTTACCATGAAAAATATGAGCAAGCTGAGTGGGTTGCTTATGAACTAAAGAAAGAACAAATTACAAATCAAGATTTTAAACGGCCTTATTTTATTTATGATTCTAAAGTAACTACAAAAAGTGCTCATTATAAAAATTACAAAAATTCGGGTTATGATAAAGGACATCTATGCCCTGCTGGTGATATGAAATTTTCAGAAGAAGCTTTTAATGAAACTTTTTTGACTTCGAATATTTCACCTCAAAATCACGATTTTAATAGTGGCATTTGGAATAGATTAGAACAAAAAGTACGTTATTGGGCTCAAAAACACACTAAATTATTTATAGTAACTGGTGGTGTTTTATCGCCCAACTTGAAAACCATTGGAAGTGAACATGTTGCGGTTCCTGATTTTTTTTATAAAATTATTTTAGACAATTCAGAACCTGAAATAAAAGCAATTGCTTTTTTAATACCACATGAAGAGTCAGAAAAAGGACTGTATCAATTTGTTACAAGCATTGATGAAATTGAAGAATTAACAGGAATTGATTTTTTTTCAGCCTTACCTGACACTTTAGAAAATAATTTAGAAAAATCTAGCAGTTACGCAAAGTGGAGTTTAAGATAGTTCTTAACCTCCAATAGTTGCTTTTATGCCATAATCTTTAAATATTGAGATTACTTTTTGAATTTCATCTTCAGAAGGTGTTTCAAATTCAATAAAACTTGTTTTCCCTAACTTTATATGTTTATTTTCTGCAATATTATGATAGGGTAATAAATTAATTATATTTCTATTTCCTTCTAATGAATTTATAAATAAGGCCGTTTGAATACTATTCTCTTCTGAAGTATTTACATTCTTAATTAAAGGCATTCTGAATATAATTTCACAATTTGTTTTAGCTAATTCAACAATATTAGAAAGAATTTTTTCATTTGTAACACCTATAAATTCTTTATGTTTCTGAGAATCCATTACTTTTAAATCAATCAAAAAAAGTTCGGTGTGTTTGGCAATTTCTAACAAAATTTCTTGTTTTGCAAATGCTGTAGTATCCACTACTCTATGATAAAATCGTTTTCCACATTCTTTTAAAGCTTCTAATAAATATGCATAATGCATTAAAGGTTCTCCACCCGAAAATGTTACACCACCACCCGACTGATCGAAAAAAATAGCTTCATTATCAATCTTTTTAATTAATTCTGAAATTGAGATGGTTGAACCTAACATTTCGAATGCTTTGGTTGGACAAACCTCAGCACATTTTCCGCACAAATTACATAAATCATAATTTGTTTTAATCCCCTCTGATGTTAACTCTAAAGCGTTATTAGGACAGTTATCAATACATTTTACAGCTCCTATGCACTTTTTGGCATTGTACATTTTCTGTACTTTTGGCGAAATACTTTCTGGATTATGACACCATTTACATTGTAAATTACAACCTTTAAAAAAAACGGTCATCCGTATTCCAGGGCCATCATTTATGGCATATTTTTTAATATCGAAAATTAAACCTGTGCCCATTTAAAACGACTCGTTTTCAGTTCTATCAATAACCTCCTGTTGTAAATCGACATTCATATCATTAAAATAATCACTATAACCAGCCATTCTTACTAATAAATCTTTATAATCCTCAGGGTTTTCTTGTGCTGCATACAACGTTGCAGTATCTACAATATTAAATTGAATATGATGTCCTCCCAAAGAAAAATAGGATCTAATTAAATTAGTTAACTTCATTAGATCCTCATCTCGTTTTAATAAACTAGGTAAAAATCGTTGGTTCAACAAAGTACCGCCCGATTTTACCTGATCAATTTTAGTTAATGATTTTATGACTGCCGAAGGACCATTTGTATCTGCACCGTGTGAAGGTGATGTTCCATCTGAAATTGATTTTTGAGCAAATCTACCATTTGGTGTTGCTCCCATCACTTTTCCAAAATATACATGACACGTTGTAGACAACATATTTAAATGAAATGTTTCACCCTTTGTATTTGGTTTTCCATCAATTGCTTCAAATAAATCATTGTAAACTTGCAATGCAATATTATCAGCAAAATTATCGTCATTTCCATAAAAAGGGGTTTTGTTAAGTATTGTTTGACGTAAAATTTCTTCACCTTCAAAATTCTTTGAAACTGCATTTAAAACTGTATCCATTGAATAGGTTTTATCCTCAAAAACGTGTTTCTTTAAGGCTGACAAACTATCTGTAACTGTTCCTAAACCAGTACATTGAATATAATTGGTATTATATCTTGGTCCGCCATTATAATAATCTTTCCCTTTTGTGATACAATCTTCTATAACTACCGATAAAAAGGTTGCAGGACTATATTTTGCAAACATTCTATCTATATAATTACTCACTAAAATTTTCTGATTTACAATATAATTCAACTGTTTTAAAAAGGCATTGTACAGTTCATCATAACTTTTAAAATCTCTTGGATCTCCAGTTTTAATACTTACTTGTTTACCCGTAACTGGATTAATCCCATTATTTAAAGTGATTTCAATAATTTTTGGAACATTTAAATAACCTGTTAAAATATAAGCTTCTTTTCCAAAAGCACCCACTTCAATACAACCACTACAACCACCTTCTCTTGCATCTTCTAATGATTTTCCTTGGCGTAACATTTCTGGAATGTAAATATCTGGATTGAAAATAGAAGGATACCCATGTCCTTGGCGAATAACTTTACAAGCCTCTTTTAAAAATCTGTCTGGTGTTTTTGAACTCACGTGAACAGAATTTCCTGGTTGAAGCACATGTAATTCTTCAACAATTTCTAACATAATATAAGAGACTTCACTTACACCATCAGCCCCATTTTTTTTAACTCCTCCAATATTAATATTTGTAAAATCGTTATAAGTACCACTTTCTTTAGCAGTAATTCCTACTTTTGGTGGCGCTGGATGATTATTTACTTTAATCCAAAAACAACTTAATAGCTCTTTTGCTTCATTACGCGTCAACGTTCCTTCGGCTATTTCCTTTTCATAAAAAGGAGTTAAATGCTGATCGAAATGACCTGGATTCATAGCATCCCAGCCATTTAATTCGGTAATAGTTCCTAAATGTACAAACCAATACATTTGTACGGCTTCATAAAATGTTCTTGGTGCATTTGCAGGAACCCAATTACAAACCTCCACAATTTTTTGAAGTTCTTTTTTTCGTTTTGGATTGGTTTCAGTTTTGGCTTGTTCTTCTGCTAATTTTGCATGACGTTCTGCAAAAACAATTGCAGCATCACAGGAAATAGCCATTCCTTCTAATTGTTCTTTTCTATCAGTAGCTTCTGGATCGTTTAAAAAATCTAGTTTTTCAATTTCTGCCTGTATTTGTTTTTTAAAATCGAGCATCCCCAATTTATAAATTTTCCCATCTAATGCTGTATGTCCTGGCGCTCGTTGCTCCATAAACTCAGTAAACAAACCTGCTTCATAAAGATTACTCCATTCCTTTGGAACATGACTAAAAATACGTTCTCGCATAGTTTTACCACTCCAATAAGGAATAATTTCGCGTTCATACGTATCAATATCTTCTTGTGAAATGGTATAACGCTGCATTTCACGGGTGTTTAATACCATGAAATCTTCAACACTATGACAGGTTAACTCAGGAAATGTTGGAACAGCCTTTGGTTTTGGTCCACGCTCACCAACAATTAATTCACCTTCGCCAAGATAAATTGTTTTTTGCTTACATATTTCTAAAAAGTTAAGTGCTCTTAGAACTGGAATTGCATATTTACCGTAATGCTGTTTGTAGAATTTTGTTTGAATTAAAGCTCTTTCAATAGATAATGAAGGTTCTGACTCAAAACTTAATTTTCTAAGTTTTTGAATTCTTTCATTCATTCCTGGACCAATTTTATTTTTTAAAGATAAATAGAAATTACCTTCTGATAATGCTGATCTTTCTGGCTGGATGTTTTTATGTACTGTTTTCATAATTTTAAATACTAAATGAACTTCAGGTTGATACTTCTGAAAAAAGATAAATTAATAAATTATTGAGAAAATATTATGAAAGCGAAGAATAGAACATCAAACATTCAAACAATTGTCTGTATGTTTTTGTTAACGTAGTTATGTTCTTATTTTTAAACATCTAATAAAAGATTAATACATCTCAAATTTAAGAAAAAAGAATTAATATTTCAATCCATTTTTAACCTATAGCAATATTATTAGTTCCTAAACTATAAATTATTTTTTTATCCTCTAAAGCAATCCATTTATTATTAAATTCGAGTAATTCATTCGGATTGAATTTTATTTAACCCTAAATAAATTAGAAAAAAACAAGTATATTGCAAAGTGTTTTTTTCTAATAATAGATTAAAGACTAAGCAACTCTCTATATAAGTTTCCATATGAGCACGAAACCAACTTACGACGAGCTATTGAAAAAGGTTGAATACTATGAAAAGAAAGAAAAATACAACATTGGTTCTACTGATTTTAAATCGGTAAGTGATATTGATTTAACCAAAAAATATTTAGAAAATTTAATTAGCTACGCAAATACGCCTATAATTGTTTGGAATACAAAATTTAAAATTCAACGATTCAATAAGGCATTTGAGCATTTAACAGATTATTCTTCTGAAGAAATTATTGGCAAAAAATTAGACATCTTATTTCCGAAAGAAAGCATACAGCAAGCAAAAGAGGAAATTAACAGAACCTTATCGGGTGATTTTTGGGAAACTATTGAAATTCCTATTTTATGTAAAAATGGTGACACTAGAATTGTACTTTGGAATTCTGCCAATATTTATGATGACAATAAAAACTTAATTTCAACAATTGCACAAGGAAACGATATTACAGAAAGAATAGCCACTGAAAACGAATTAAAAATACAAAATTTAGAGCTGCAAAAATTAAAAGAAAGCACTGAAGAGAATGAACATAAGTTAAAAGAAGCACAATTAATAGGGAAAATTGGCAATTGGGATTATAATTTAATTGAAGACTCCTTAACTTGGTCTGATGAAATTTTCACAATCTTAGAAATTGATAAATCTTTATATTCTCCATCTTTTGAAACGCTTCAGAAATTTATCCACCCAAATGATAAAGATTTTTTTTATGATTCTTTAAAAAATTATTTGGAAGAAAAAATTGATTACACCTTTGAATTTAGACTGCTATTAAATAATAATATTGAAAAATGGGTAATCCAAAGAGGGACTAGAAATTATGACTCTACAGGAAAACCAATACGCTCATTTGGTACATTACAAGAAATTACAGAACAAAAAAATACAGAATTTGAACTAATTAAATTAAAAGAAAAAGCGGAAGAAAACGAATTGTATTTCCGTACTATTTTTGATGCGCAACCTAATTTAATAAGTGTAACAAAAGCATCAGATTTCACATTTACATACATTAACAAATCATTTACCAAATTTACTGGTTATACATATAATGAACTCCTTGGTTGTAAAGCTGGAGATATTAACCTTTTCGTTAATGCTGAAGATATAGCATCAATAAAAACTGAATTAAATAAAAATGGAAAGGTTTCATATTTTGAAGTTAATATTACTTTAAAAAATGGTTCAGTAAAAACAATGAGTCTGTCTTTGCGATTTTTTAAGTACAATAGTGAGCTACATATACTAACAATAGCGCAAGATATTACACAGAAGAAAAAAATTGAAAATGAAAATATAAAACTATCAACTGCCGTTATACAAAGTGCTAGTTCTATAGTTATCACAGATATTCATGGGAATATAGAATATACAAACCCAAAATTCACTGAAACAACTGGCTATACAGCTCAAGAAGTTTTAGGTAAAAATCCAAAAATTTTAAATTCTGGACTACAATCTAAAGAATATTATACAAACCTATGGGAAACTATTTCATCTGGAAAAGTATGGAACGGTGAATTTCAGAATAAAAATAAAAATGGAAGAATCTTTTGGGAACAAACAACCATAACTCCAATAAAAAGCGAGAAAGGAGAACTAATTAATTATTTAGCAATTAAAGAAAATATTACAGAACTTAAAGAGAATCAAAAATTATTAGAAAAACAAAATGAAGAATTAAATTTAGTTACCTCAGAGTTATCAGAAAAAAACACATCTCTTTTAAAAAGTAAAAATAGGTTTAGTAATCTGTTTGAAAAAAGTCCTATTTCACTTTGGGAAGAAGATTTTTCAGAAGTAATAGTCCTTCTTGAAAGGAAATCAAAACAAACTTCAAATTTAAAAAAATACTTAAATGAAAACCCTGATTTTGTTTTAGAATGTGCTTCAAAAGTAAAAGTGCTAAACGCAAATAATGTTACTTTAGATTTATTAGGGTTTTCAACTAAAGAAGAACTCCTAATCTTTTTAAGCAAAAATTTTAATACAACATCTATTAAAACTTTTAAAGATGAGCTTATCTCATTAGCTTTAAACAATAAAGAATTTGTTAGAGAAACTAAATTAGTTAAGGGTGATGGAAGTTTCGTTTCTGTAATTATAAAATCGGTGCTTTTAGATGATAATACAGCTATTGTATCTATGGTTAATATCACTGACATTAAAAATGCAGAGATAAAATTAAAAATACAAAACAAAATACTTAAAAAAGCAAAAGAAAAAGCTGAAGAAAGCGACCAGTTGAAAACAGAATTTTTAAACAACATGTCTCATGAAATTAGAACACCATTAAATGGTATTTTAGGCTTTTCAGAAATATTATGCGATTCAGACACCACTGAAGACAAAAGAAAATATTTTGGAAGTATTATAAAAAATAGCGGAAACCAATTAATGCATGTTATTGATGATATTTTAGAAATATCAAGATTAGGCACAAAACAAGTAACAGCAAATAATAAAGAAGCATGTTTAAATACCATAATGCTTCAATTATTTTCAGTTTTTGAAATAAGAGCAAAAGAAAACAAAATACCTTTATATTTAAAAAAAGGGCTTTTAGATACAGAAAGCAGGGTACTTACTGATGAATTGAAACTAAATAAAATACTAAGTAATTTATTAGAAAACGCCTTTAAATTTACCAATGAGGGCCATATTGAATTTGGTTATATTTTAAATAATAGTGAACCTGCACAACTAGAGATTTTTGTAAAAGATACAGGGGTTGGGATAAACAAAATCAACCAAAAAACAATTTTTGATCGATTTTCTCAAGAAGAAAAAGAGCTATCTAAAAAATTTGGTGGTTTAGGTTTAGGTTTATCTATTGCAAAAGAAAATTCTGAATTGTTAGGCGGAACTATTACCTTAGAATCTGAAAAAGGAAAAGGAGCTACTTTCACCGTTATTATACCATACACACCTACAAAATTAAATTTTAAAATTTCAAAAGAAAAGATAACACCTGTAACTAATAAGACCAAACCTACACTACTTATTGCTGAAGATGAAGAGGTAAATTATTTGTTTTTAGAAACTTTGCTGCACGACTCCATGAAATTTGATTGTACAATTTTACATGCAAAAAACGGAATAGAAGCCGTAGAGTTATGCAGAAATAATTCAGCTATTAATCTTGTTTTAATGGATATTAAAATGCCTCATATGAATGGTTTTGAAGCTACAAAACTCATAAAAGAAATAAATCCAAATTTACCAATAATTGCTCAAACTGCCTATTCAACATCTAGTGATATCCATAAATCTATAGAAGTTGGTTGCAATGATTTTATTTCAAAACCAATAAGTAAAACTACATTAAATGAAATATTAAAGAAACACTTAAAAATTAAAAAAGCATAGTTTTATCAAAATACTGAGCAAAAATTTAAAAGGTTAATGCGTTAAAGTTTAGTTAATGCATTAACCTTTTACACATATAGCACCAAATATTTTTACTTTTATAACTTTAAATTTTTATAAATTATTTTTTTAATAAACCACTAAATGAAACAAATTAAAAACAATATTTTACTCGTATTTCTAGTAACTTTTTCTAGTGTCTTATTTTCTCAGCAAAGAGGAAATAACCAAAATTCTTCGCAACAACAAGGGCAAGGTTCACAAATAGAACAACCTAAAGTGAATCCTCAAAATATGGCAAGAATTATCATGTATGATTACGAAGCTGTAATTAAAAAATTAAAAATTAAAGAAGCACCGCTAAAAACAATTGTTATGCAAGCCATTTACAAGCACAACAATAAAATAAATGAAATAAAAACATTTAATTATGAAACATTTGATAATGTGAGTACGTTTTTAGCTAAAAAAAGAAATGAAGCTACACTAAATCGTGATTTTAGAACTATAAAAGAATCCCAAATGCAAGCTAGTGAAATGTTAGCTCCTATTCGTGAAAAAGTACTATTACAAAAAACCACCTTAAACACTACTTTTGAAAAAGAACTTTCTGAAAAACAATATAAAACCTGGCTTAAATACCAAGAAGCAGAATTAAAAAAATTAAATCCAAAAAGTGCTGAAAGTGATCGAATACAAAATAACCAACACAATTTAGGCTCTGGACAAAAAAGAGGTATGGGCAGAAGTGGTTACTAAATTTACCTAATTAAAAACTAGCTATTAAATAAAAAAAGCATCTCATATTGAGATGCTTTTTTAGCTTTACAAAGTATATCAAAAATTATTGAACTAAAACAAAAATCCAACTTTGTTCTTCTTCACTAAAATCATTTGTTTGATATGCATTCCCTGCAGCGTCAAACCAATTTGTGGCAGTTATAGTTCCATAACTATCAACGACAAATTCAGCATAATACAATTTTGTGCCTGCTGCATTATAAATACTCTCTTTTGTTTTTTTATTAAAAGTAGCTTCTCTGCTATCTATTATTGAATATCCAACAAGAACTAAATTGTCTGGTGAACCATTAAAAAATTCCTTTTTTGTAACATATCTTACATCTTGTAAATTATAATTATATGCATATTCTTTAGTTCTACAATATTCAAACAGACCATTATTATAGTCAAAATTCCAGCTTTTTATTTCAAGCATTTTTAATCCATAATCATATATATTATACAATAAATTATTTTCAATTTGAGATTCGCTCATAAAGTCCTCTCCATATATAAAGCTTGATGTTTCTTCATTACTTCCGTCAGGTTCAACCCAAATACTTTTTACCAAACGTCCTTGATTGTCATATTCATAATTTACATCATTATTATAAGTTTCATTATAATATTCTTTTTCCTTAATCATTTTTCCATTTAAGTATGTAAACTCATAAAGAGAATTTGAATTTGAATTTGTATATGAGACAGAATAACTTAATACTTCCCCATTACTTCCATAAGTAAAAACTTCTTCCTTATTATAGTTATTACCTTCTTGATATTTACTTATCAATTGCATTTTATCATTGTAAGTGAAATCAACTACTGAAATATTTCCATCACTTGTTTTAGTTAATTCTACAATAAATCCATTCAAATCATATTTATACGTAAAAACCACCATATCACCTTCAAATTCAGGATTAGAAGATCTTTCAGAAGATATTATAACACCCTCATTATTATAACTATGTGTTATCGTAAAAATATTTTCTCCAAATTTTCCGTGAATTTTTAAATGCTGATAGGTTTCAATCGCTTTTCCATTTGCGTATTCATGTGAGAAATTCCACGCCCATCTTTCACGAGAAACAAAAGATTGCTCAAATGAAGCTACAAAATTTTTCATGTTAAATGCTTGTGTTGCATCAATAGCTATGGTGATGTCTTCAGGTCCACTTATGTACCCATCATCATTATCATCATTACAACCTGTAAATGCAATTCCAACTAATAAAATTGCAATCAATAATTTTAATTTCAAAGTTTTCATAATAAAAGTCTTTAATGAATGCCTACTCTCTAAGCTTTTCAGCTACCGCTTTTTTTTAATTGAAATATTATATTCACACAATAACATGGTTTTATAAAAAGGCACAATGCTTTATTATAAATTAAAAATAATTGAGGTTTATTAACTGTTTAGGGGTAATACAGTAATTTATTTTGGGGAAATTGTTCTAAATTTTCTTTTATGAAGAGGATTTATTTATTGTAATAAAAAATTACATTTATAAATTTACCTTTTAAAAATAATTTTTAAAATGATAAATATCAGTTTATACAATTTATTTGATCTTAGAAAATTCAAAAATTTAAAATATTTTTGTTTATGAAGGAAACTTCTGGTTAATTTTCATCAAATTTATTCCAAAAAAAAGCTCTTCATTTCTGAAGAGCTTTTGTGCGGGCGGGGAGACTCGAACTCCCACACCTTGCGGCACCAGATCCTAAGTCTGGCGTGTCTACCAATTCCACCACGCCCGCTTAGTTAATTGTGGGTGCAAATATACACAATACTTTAAAATTGCAAAGTAGTTAGTCAATATTTTTTTATCAATTTTTATCCAAATAAAATTTCGTATTTTTGAGTAAACAAATTATACTTAAATGGAAAATATTAAATCCTATGTTAGTCAACATAAAGACCGATTTATCAATGAACTTATTGAACTACTCAAAATCCCTTCAATTAGTGCAGATTCAGCATATAGCCAAGATGTTTTAAACACTGCTGAAGCTGTTAAAACCGCACTAAAAAAGGCAGGTTGTGATACTGTAGAAATATGTGAAACACCTGGATATCCAATTGTTTATGGAGAAAAAATAATTGACAAAAATTTACCTACAGTGCTTGTATATGGTCATTATGATGTTCAACCTGCAGATCCTATTGAATTATGGGATTCGCCACCTTTTGAGCCTATCATCAAAAAAACAGAAAAACATCCTGATGGTGCAATATTTGCACGTGGCGCTTGTGATGATAAAGGTCAAATGTATATGCACGTAAAAGCATTGGAATATATGACTGTAAACGGAAAATTGCCTTGCAATGTGAAATTTATGGTTGAAGGTGAAGAAGAAATTGGATCATCTAGTTTGGCTTGGTTTGTAGAACGCAACCAAGAAAAATTAAGTAATGATGTTATTTTAATTTCTGATACTGGTATGATTTCTAACACACAACCATCCATAACCACTGGATTACGTGGTTTAAGTTATGTTGAAGTTGAAATTACTGGCCCAAATAGAGATCTACATTCTGGCTTATATGGCGGTGCTGTAGCAAACCCAATTAATATTTTAGCAAAAATGATTGCTTCATTACACGATTCTAACAACCATATTACAATTCCTGGTTTTTATGATACTGTTGAAGAATTATCTTTAGATGAAAGAGCCGAAATGGCAAAAGCACCGTTTTCATTAGAAGCTTATAAAAAAGCTTTAGACATAGAAGATGTTTATGGAGAAACTGGTTATACAACAAACGAACGTAATTCTATACGTCCAACCTTAGATGTAAATGGTATTTGGGGAGGTTATACAGGTCAAGGTGCAAAAACCGTAATTGCAAGTAAGGCGTATGCTAAAATCTCCATGCGTTTAGTTCCTAATCAAGATAATTTAAATATTACTGAGTTATTTACAAAGCACTTTGAAAGTATTGCACCAAAAGCAGTAACCGTAAAAGTAACACCTCATCATGGTGGGCAAGGTTATGTTACACCAACAGATAATATTGGTTATAAAGCAGCAAATAAAGCATATACTGAAAGTTTTGGAGTGCCTGCAATTCCACAACGTTCAGGTGGTAGTATTCCAATTGTAGCGCTTTTTGAAAAAGAATTAAAAAGCAAAACTATTTTAATGGGATTTGGTTTAGACAGTGATGCAATTCACTCTCCAAATGAACATTTTGGTATTTTTAATTACTTAAAAGGTATTGAAA
>ERZ889078.607-NODE-607-length-32358-cov-26.401139_pt1 | contig 32358 bp, 26 predicted proteins | sample MGYA00521266_ERZ889078 | MGnify/ENA primary metagenome ERZ889078 (study PRJEB32303, sample SAMEA104408618) | aquatic metagenome | biome: Brackish water; feature: Pelagic; material: water | place: Baltic Sea | collected 2014-06-16T06:34:00 | depth 76,534 m ...
GAAGTTCATAGCGTTAAAGACGTCCTTAAACTAGTGGATATGGCGCTGTACGAATCAAAAGAGAATGGTAGAAACAGAGTTACGATCGTGAGTGAGAAAATGGATAAAAAAGCTGCAAAACATAGCTCTTAATTTAGTGGATTTCGCATGTTTCTTTAGTCTGGAGATTTTGCGATATAATTCTAAACTTAAACAAAAAAGGTAAATTAATCATATGAAGCCAATCACAAAACAAGAGTGTTTAGACTATCACTCAAAACCAACCCCTGGTAAAATTGAGATAAACGTCACCAAGCCGGTGAATGACGCGAGGGAACTTTCAATCGCATACTCTCCTGGCGTCGCCGAACCATGTTTGGAGATACAAAAAAATCCGGAACTCGCTTACGATTACACTTCCAAAGGGAATTTAGTCGCCGTAATCAGTAACGGAACGGCCGTTTTGGGACTTGGAAACTTGGGTGCTTTGGCGGGCAAGCCGGTCATGGAAGGCAAGGGCGTTTTGTTTAAAAAATTCGCGCACATAAACTCTTTCGACCTTGAAGTGGACATCACCGACGTTGACAAAATGGTGGAGTTCGTAAGAGCCGTCTCTCCTACGTTTGGCGGAATCAACTTAGAGGACATCAAAGCTCCCGAGTGTTTTGACATAGAAAGACTCGCGCAAGAGATTTGCGACATTCCAATCTTTCATGACGATCAACACGGCACGGCGATCATCTCCGGCGCTGGAATCTTAAACGGCTGTGAAATCACAGGCAAAAAGATGCAAGATCTTAAAATAGTCGTCATCGGCGCGGGCGCGGCGGGTCTCGCCGCTTCTGGAATGTACAAAGCCTTGGGCGCGAAAACCATTATCGTATGCGATTCGGTAGGCGCCATCACGACTAAGAGAAACGACCTTAACAAATACAAAGAACCATGGGCCGTGGACATGGACATAGTGACTTTGGCGGACGCGATGGTTGGAGCGGACGTCGTCATCGGCAACTCAAGCGCGGATTGCATCACGCAAGAGATGGTAAAAACGTTGGCGCCAAACGCCATGCTTTTCGTCATGGCGAATCCAAATCCAGAAATCAAGCCGGAATTGGCTCACGCGGTGAGAGACGATTTAATCATCGGAACGGGAAGAAGCGATTACCCTAACCAAATCAACAACGTTTTAGGTTTCCCTTTCATCTTTAGAGGAGCGTTGGACGTAAGAGCCAAAGCCGTCAACATGGAGATGAAGATGGCGGCTTGTTTCGCGCTTGCGAATTTGGCGAAGAAAGAGGTTCCATCCTACATCCGCGAGGCGTATAACGGAATCGAACTAAAATTTGGCAAAGACTACATCTTGCCAAAACCGTTTGACAGAAGAGTCTTCGTAGAGCTTTCGGTGGCGGTCGCAAAAGCCGCGATGGATAGCGGGGTGGCAAGACTTACAATAGACATCAATGAATATAGAGCCTCGTTAATCGCCATGTTAAAAGAGAAAGAGGGAATTATTGTAGAGTAGTCTCAGTCATAAACCCACGGAGCCTCAAACTTGTTTGAGGCTCATAAACGCTATAATTTGAAAAAAGCAAGGAGTTCCTCATGCTCTCCACTCAAGATAATACTAAACTTCCCTACGGCTTAAGCGACTTTAAAAGAGTAAGAACAGAAAATTGGTACTATATAGATAAGACAAACTTTATAGAAAAGATTGAAAATGAACAGAGTTTCTTATTTTTTCTCAGACCGAGAAGATTTGGAAAGTCTCTAACTATTTCAATGCTAGAAGCCTATTACGATATATACTACAAAGAGCAGTTTGATGAGATATTTAAAGATACTTACGTTATAAATAATCTTACTCCTTTAAAAAGTAGCTTTTATACGTTGAAATTTGATTTTAGCGCCGTGGACATTACTGATTATGAGAGTAGTTTTAGAAATCATATTCTTTTACGAATGAATGATTTTTGTGATAGATATAATATAAAAATAATTGATATTGAAAATCCAATTTCTAGGTTAGAGTCTCTCTTTATCCATTGTAACAAAAACAATCTCCCAATATACATTCTCATAGATGAATACGATAACTTTGTGACCAAACTACTCGTAAGCGACATAGAAGCTTATAAAAACATAGTGACGAGCAAAAACGCAATCTATAAAGAGTTTTTTACCATGCTAAAAGTAGGAACAAGTGGCGCTATCAAAAAGATGTTCTTTACAGGCGTATCACCATTGGCTCTTTATGACGTGACAAGTGGAAGCAATATAGGTAAAAATATATCTCTCAAAGAAGATTTTAACGATATGGTTGGAGTTACCAAAGATGAGTTAAAGCAGATGATAAGTTTTTATGGATTAGAGGAGAAAAAAGAGCGTATAATCAACAGATGTAATGAGTGGTATAACTCTTATAGATTTCATAAAGACGTGAAGCACACAATTTACAACAGTGATATGATACTCTACTACTTTGACAATATTATTAGAACTCATCAAGAACCAGATGATTTAATAGACGTCAATGTCCGCACAGACTACTCAAAACTTAAATTTCTAGTCTATACAAACAAAAAACTCAATGGCAACTTTGAGATGTTAAATAAGCTTATACTTGGTGAAGATGTTATTACTACCAAAATAAAAGATAATTTTTCAGCTTTTGAACTAGCCAATGAAGATAACTTTAAATCATTTATATACTCTTTAGGATTTGTGACAATAGAGAAGTATAGAATAGCTTTAAAACTCAAAATACCAAATCAAACGCTTAAAAAACTATTGTCGGAATTTATAGATTACGCTTATAAAGATTTTAGTGACCACAATATGAAAGTAGAGACTTTAAATAACAGTCTCTTAGATTTAGCCTATGAGAAAGATTTAACCGCTTTTAAATACATGGCTCAAGTTATAAAAGAGAGCAGCTCCATAAGAGATTACATAGATGGTGAGAACTTTGTAAAAGCCTATCTCATGGCATATCTAAATCTCAATACGTTCTATGAACTAAAATCGGAAGTGGAATCCAATAAAGGATATATAGACATTCTACTCGACCCCATTTTAGATGAAGTCCCTTACGGAGTGATAATAGAACTCAAATATATCAAACGAACCGAGTTCAATGAAAATGTTTTAGAAAAACAGATACTACAAGCGAAAAAACAACTCCAACAGTATGATATGGGTGAGAGATATATCAAAGTCGTATTGGTTTTTAATGGTTGGGAGATGGTTTTTTGTGAAGAGCTGGAAGAATATAGTATCGTTGCGTCTAATTGAATATCTCGCTCCTCACTTGTTCCCTCTGAACTTAGGATGATATATGAATTCCAAAGCTGGAGCTTTGGAACTAGCAAAACTTGTTTGAGGCTCATAAACGCTATAATTTGAAAAAAGCAAGGAGTTCCTCATGCTCTCCACTCAAGATAATACTAAACTTCCCTACGGCTTAAGCGACTTTAAAAGAGTAAGAACAGAAAATTGGTACTATATAGATAAGACAAACTTTATAGAAAAGATTGAAAATGAACAGAGTTTCTTATTTTTTCTCAGACCGAGAAGATTTGGAAAGTCTCTAACTATTTCAATGCTAGAAGCCTATTACGATATATACTACAAAGAGCAGTTTGATGAGATATTTAAAGATACTTACGTTATAAATAATCTTACTCCTTTAAAAAGTAGCTTTTATACGTTGAAATTTGATTTTAGCGCCGTGGACATTACTGATTATGAGAGTAGTTTTAGAAATCATATTCTTTTACGAATGAATGATTTTTGTGATAGATATAATATAAAAATAATTGATATTGAAAATCCAATTTCTAGGTTAGAGTCTCTCTTTATCCATTGTAACAAAAACAATCTCCCAATATACATTCTCATAGATGAATACGATAACTTTGTGACCAAACTACTCGTAAGCGACATAGAAGCTTATAAAAACATAGTGACGAGCAAAAACGCAATCTATAAAGAGTTTTTTACCATGCTAAAAGTAGGAACAAGTGGCGCTATCAAAAAGATGTTCTTTACAGGCGTATCACCATTGGCTCTTTATGACGTGACAAGTGGAAGCAATATAGGTAAAAATATATCTCTCAAAGAAGATTTTAACGATATGGTTGGAGTTACCAAAGATGAGTTAAAGCAGATGATAAGTTTTTATGGATTAGAGGAGAAAAAAGAGCGTATAATCAACAGATGTAATGAGTGGTATAACTCTTATAGATTTCATAAAGACGTGAAGCACACAATTTACAACAGTGATATGATACTCTACTACTTTGACAATATTATTAGAACTCATCAAGAACCAGATGATTTAATAGACGTCAATGTCCGCACAGACTACTCAAAACTTAAATTTCTAGTCTATACAAACAAAAAACTCAATGGCAACTTTGAGATGTTAAATAAGCTTATACTTGGTGAAGATGTTATTACTACCAAAATAAAAGATAATTTTTCAGCTTTTGAACTAGCCAATGAAGATAACTTTAAATCATTTATATACTCTTTAGGATTTGTGACAATAGAGAAGTATAGAATAGCTTTAAAACTCAAAATACCAAATCAAACGCTTAAAAAACTATTGTCGGAATTTATAGATTACGCTTATAAAGATTTTAGTGACCACAATATGAAAGTAGAGACTTTAAATAACAGTCTCTTAGATTTAGCCTATGAGAAAGATTTAACCGCTTTTAAATACATGGCTCAAGTTATAAAAGAGAGCAGCTCCATAAGAGATTACATAGATGGTGAGAACTTTGTAAAAGCCTATCTCATGGCATATCTAAATCTCAATACGTTCTATGAACTAAAATCGGAAGTGGAATCCAATAAAGGATATATAGACATTCTACTCGACCCCATTTTAGATGAAGTCCCTTACGGAGTGATAATAGAACTCAAATATATCAAACGAACCGAGTTCAATGAAAATGTTTTAGAAAAACAGATACTACAAGCGAAAAAACAACTCCAACAGTATGATATGGGTGAGAGATATATCAAAGTCGTATTGGTTTTTAATGGTTGGGAGATGGTTTTTTGTGAAGAGCTGGAATAAAGTCATATTCTTGACTTTTCCAAATCAATGAGTAACATTCCAGCGCAAAATCCCTTAAAGTGAAAACTATAGATTGGGCTTTTTGCAAGAAGTTCATTAGTTTAACTTAACAATTTTACATACCACTTCTAATTAAGACAATTTTAGTCTTGTTTATCATACACTCTCAAAATACAAATCAATAAAGGAGTTACCAGATGGCACAAGAAGAAGTTGACAAGATTCTTTCTCAAGAGTACAAACTTGGCTTTAGCGTCGATATTGAAGCTGATACCGTGGCGCCAGGTTTGAACGAAGGCGTTTTACGATTTATCTCCGCCAAGAAAGAAGAACCTGAATGGATGCTCGATTTACGCATAAAAGCTTTGCGTAAATGGGAAGAGATGAGTGAGCCTCATTGGGCTCAGCTTGATTACACGCCAGTGGATTATCAAAGCGTCTCTTACTTTTCAGCGCCAAAACAAGCGCCAAACAGTCTTGACGAAGTGGATGAAAAAATATTGGAAGCGTACGAAAAACTCGGCATTCCACTCGAAGAGCAAAAGATGCTTCAGGGGATTGCGATAGACGCGGTTTTTGATTCCGTTTCGGTGAAAACGACTTACTCAAAAACTTTGATGGATTTGGGCATCATCTTTTGCTCCATCTCAGAAGCTATGAGAGAACACCCCGAACTCGTGAAGAAATACATGTTCTCAGTGGTGCCGATGACGGACAACTATTTCGCGACTTTAAATTCTGCCGTGTTTACCGACGGGACTTTCGTTTACGTTCCAAAGGGAGTGAGATGTCCCATGGAACTCTCCACGTATTTTCGCATCAACGCGAAAAACACCGGACAGTTCGAGCGCACTTTAATCATAGCGGACGAGGGAAGTTACGTCTCGTACAACGAGGGGTGTTCCGCTCCGCAGCGCGATGAAAATCAGCTTCACGCGGCGGTTGTGGAACTCATAGCGAACAAAAACGCGGAGATAAAATACTCCACCATTCAAAACTGGTATCCCGGCGATGAAAAAGGAAAGGGCGGGATTTACAATTTCGTGACAAAACGCGGACTTTGCGAGGGAGAAAACTCAAAAATCTCTTGGACTCAGGTCGAAACGGGTTCATCCATCACGTGGAAATACCCAAGTTGCGTTCTTAAAGGCGACAACTCGGTTGGAGAGTTTTACTCCGTGGCGGTGACCTCAAAAGCGCAACAAGCCGACACGGGCACGAAGATGATACACATCGGAAAAAACACGCGTTCAACCATCGTCTCAAAAGGCATCTCGGCGATGCATGGCCAAAACACTTATAGAGGTTTGGTCAAAGTCTCGCCAAACGCGTCGGGAGCTCGCAACCATAGTCAGTGCGACAGTTTGCTTATCGGTCCAAATTGCGGCGCGCACACTTTTCCATACTTGGAGTCTCAAAACTCTTTTGGGCAGATAGAGCATGAAGCGACGACCTCAAAGATTAGCGACGAGCAACTCTTTTATCTTCGCCAACGCAACATAAGCGAAGAGGACGCGGTCTCGATGATAGTGCATGGTTTTTGCAAAGAGGTATTTACTCAATTACCGATGGAATTCGCGGTTGAAGCGAAAGAACTTTTAAATTTAACTCTTGAAGGGAGCGTAGGATGATGAACATTAAAAATATGCATGCGAAAATTGGCGACAAGGAGATCCTAAAAGGATTGGATTTAGAACTGCAAAAAGGCAAGATTCACGTCATCATGGGAACGAACGGCGCTGGTAAATCAACGCTTTCCAAGGCGATAGTCGGGCATTACGACGTGGAAGTGACTCAGGGCGAAATTATCTACAAAGGCAAAAATCTTTTAGAGATGGAGCCAGAGGAGAGAGCGTTGGAGGGAGTTTTTTTAAGCTTTCAAAACCCAGTCGAGATACCGGGAGTGAACAACGCCTACTTTTTGAGAAACGCGCTTAACGCCAAAGAGAAACACCATGGGCAAAAAGAGACGAACGCCGCGGAGTTCTTAAAGCTCATGAGAAAGCATATCGAACAACTCGGCATGAAGCCCGACATGATTTCAAGAGCTTTGAATGACGGCTTTTCAGGCGGTGAGAAAAAAAGAAACGAGATTTTGCAGATGGAGATTTTACAGCCCGAAGTCATCATTCTTGACGAGATTGATTCCGGACTTGACATCGACGCCCTTAAGTCGGTTTCAGAGGGCATCAACAGAATGAAAAACGGCGAGCGAACGTTTTTGGTCATCACGCACTATAGCAGGATACTCGATTACATCCATCCAGATTACGTTCACATCTTGCAAGATGGAAAAATCGTTAAAACCGGTGGCCCTGAGCTTGTAAAAATACTTGAAGCCGAGGGTTATCAGGCAGTTCAAAAGGATTTATAATGCAAGCCGTAACATTATCGCTTGCCGACGCGCGTCATCCGCTTTACGAGCGTTTGAGCGAGCTAGGAATACCGGGCAACAAAACGGAGCAGTATAAAAACTTCGCCATCAAGCCGCTTCTCGCAAAAGAGTACGCTTTTAAAGAGGCGAAACAAGTCGAGCCGAAAGAGGGTTCGAGAGTCGTGATTGAAAACGGCGTGGTCGTGGAGTCTCCAAAAAACGTAAAGATAAGTTTTGAAGAGGATTTTAAAGCCGACGAGGAGCATTACGACGCGCTCTATTTTATGTCGCACGTTCTTTCCAAAAGCGTCATACGTTTGGAGATTGACGCGGACGCGGTCGTTGAGATAGAGCATAGGATAAGCGAGAAAGAGAGACTTTTCGCGTATCGCCTTTGCGTGACGACGCCGCCAAACGGTAGGGTGGAAATAATGGAGACTTTTGACATAAAAGAGAGTCAAAACGCGCTCTTGCTTTATGGAGTCGACGCGGAAGTGGCGCGAGACGCGACGCTGCGTTGGGTACGACATGAAAACGCCGAGATTGACAACGCGGTCGTTATAGGTTCCCATCGGTACAACGTCGCAAAACAGGGCGCCATAGAGCTTAAAACATTTGATTTTGGGAGCGGTTTGGCATTGCATCTGTACAAGATAGATTTGGACAACTACGCTTGGACGGACGCGCAACATCTCCTTTTGGCGACAAAAGAGGCTCGTCGTGGGAACGTCGTTCACATCAACCACAATCAGCCCTACGCAAAAAGCGTTCATGAGGCTCGCGCTATTTTAAAAGACAAAGCGACAGGAATTTTCGACGGCAAGATTATGGTCGGTCATGAAGCCAAATACTCCAACGCGAAGCAAAATTCAAAAGCGATACTTTTGGGAGAGCATGCGCACATGTACGCTAAACCTCAGTTGGAAATCTACACCGACGAGTTAGAAGCCTCTCATGGTTCGACGATAGGACAACTCGAAGAGGAGACGCTTTTTTATCTTCGCTCACGCGGAGTGGCGCTTGACGACGCGAAAAAAATGTTGGTGTTGGCGTTTGCGAACACTCTTATAGAGACGCTTGGAGAGGGCGAAGCCTTTGACAAGATTCACGCGGACTTTGAAGCCGCGTATTACGTTTAGGAGCTCAAGATGACGATGGAAGAACAGGTGCGACTCTACAAAGAGGACTTAAATCTTTTTGACGACAACGATGCTAAACTCGACTATGTTTTAGATTATTCCAAAGAGGCGATCAAGCTCGACGCGAGTAAAAAAACGGATGAGAATATCATAAGCGGTTGTTCTTCCCTCGCGTGGCTGAGCAAAGAGTTCAAAGATGGAAAAGTTTTGTTTGAGGGAGAGAGCGACTCCATCATCGGCAAAGGGATGATGGTGGTTTTACTGAGTATTTTTAACGAGAGAACGCCGGAAGAAATTCTCTCTTTCGACTCAAAACTTCTCAGTGAGATGGGCGTCGTGGAGCTTCTAAGCCCCGTGCGCCAACAAGGAATGGAAGCGTTTTTAAACGTCATCTTCAATTACGCCAAAACATGTCAAGAGGAGAAAAAATGAAATTCGCCACGTTAAAAGAAAAAATCATAGAAAAATTAAAAGATATTTACGATCCGGAAATTCCGGTAAATCTTTACGACTTGGGGCTCATCTACTCCATAGACTGCGCCAAAGAGACGGCCGGAAGCAGATGCGTGGTCACGATGACCCTCACCTCCGCGACCTGTCCGGTGAGTGAGAGCATACTCGAACAAGTTCGCAACGTCGGCTCGCTCATAGAGGACGAACCAAACCTGACAATCGACGCGAATTTGGTTTTCGATCCCCCATGGTCAAAAGAGAGCATGAGCGACGAGGCGAGACTTCATCTTGGGATGCTTTGAACAGGAGTAGAAGCCATCATTTCTAAGTAAAAATGGCAATTTATGAATTATTTTAGTATAATTTTAACTCACAACAAATTATAACAAGGTAAAAATTTATATGACTCAAAGAAATTTTCATAAATACTTCATGATTTATTTTATAACGTTTGGCATAGTTATCTCTTCTTTTGGATCGATTGCGAATTATATGTTTCAAATTAGCGATATTCATAAAAGTACCGACGCCAAAGCGGTAGAAATTTTTGACATAAAAGCGGGTACGATTTTAAAACCGTCTCTTAAAAACATGGACAACGTCGTCAAAGCGCTCGCCACAAATGAAACCGTTGCAACGTTTTTTCCAGCGAAAGACGCGAACAAGCTTCAAGAACTTGAACGAGTGTTTTTAACGCTCGCAAGCGCTCAAAATAAAATCGTGCAGGCGAGACTTTTAGATAAAGACGGCAAAGAACTCGTAAGAATCGATAGAGAAAAAGAAGACGACAAACCTTTTGTCGTAGCCAAAGAGGAACTCCAAGACAAAAGCGATAGAGAGTACTTCAAGATAGTTTCCAAGATGAAGACGCCAGCGATTTGGCGTTCCAAAATGGATTTGAACATAGAGAATGGAGTAGTGGAAGTCCCATGCAAACCAACCATGAGATTCGCAACTCCTCTCTTTGCAAACGGCGATTTCATAGGCATGGTCGTAGTCAATATAATGATAAAAGATTTGTTCGCTTCCATTGGAAACTCTTCGGCGTTTGAGCATTTTATAATCGACGCGGACGGAAACTACGTCATGCATCCCGACAATAATTTTTCATTCAACAAATATAAAAACGTTCCTAGAAATTTAGTGGAGGATTTTCCAGAGGGATTAAGCGCCCAAGGCGTATACGCCTACAAAATTGGAAATATTCTAAACAATGGGGACGACGCCGTTTTCATTTTAAAAACAAAAGAAAAATATGAAGAGAGTTTGATAAACGAGAAAATAAAGACGGCGACTATCGTTTTGGCGCTAACGATCGTTTTGAGTTTCATAGTCGCGACGCAGATCTCCAAAACCCCCGTGAAAATACAAAAAGCGCTTCTAAAGGCGCATGACAAACTTGATGAATTTCGAGTTATCATCGACAAATACGTCATTAGCGCCACGACAAAAACCGACAGCGTCATCCTCGACGTGAGTTCCGCGTTTGAAAAATCCTCCGGGTATTCAAAAACCGAACTTATCGGAAAAAAGATGAACGTCGTCCGACATCCCAACGAGGACAAGTTTCTTTTTAAAGAGTTGTGGAAAACCATTTTAAAAGGCGAAACTTGGTCCGGAGAGATTCAAAACAAAACGAAAGACGGAGAGGTTTACTGGCTCGAACAAAAGATAATTCCAACGTTTAACGAGAATAACAAAATAGAATCTTTCGTCTCCTTGGGCATTGAAATCACCGCGAAAAAAAAGCTGGAAAAAATGGCTTCCATCGACGCGTTGACAGGCATATACAACAGAAGAATGGTTGACGAATTTATCAAAATAGAAGTCGAAGCTCACAAAAGACACTCCTACGGACTTTCCGTGATTATGATAGACATCGACCATTTTAAAATCGTCAACGACGTTTACGGACATCAAGTGGGAGACTCCGTTTTGGCTAAAACCGCGAAACTTATGACGGACAGTTGTAGAAAATCCGATATTTCCGGAAGATACGGGGGGGAAGAGTTTATCATCGTTTGTCCTCAGACGACAAGCGAATCCGCGTTCGTCTTGGCCGAAAAAATTAGAAAGGTCATCGAAGCTTTCGAGTTTGAACAAGTTGGACAAAAAACCGTTAGTTTGGGCGTAGCCACTTTTGACGACGAAAGCAACGAGAACGTGGCGTCTTTGATAAAAAAAGCGGATACCGCGCTTTATCAAGCCAAAAACGGCGGGAGAAACAAAACCGTTATTTTTAAGGCTTAATTAAGAAGCTTTAAATTTAAAACAATCACAAAACAGGCGCCTTTCTCTTTATTATGCCATGAAAGAGTTCCAAAAAGATGCTTTTCCACGATTGTGCGAGCTATGTACAAACCGAGTCCCGTGCCGTTGAGTTGTTGTTTGGTTGTAAAATAGGGTTCGTCTATTTTGTTTATAATGGACTCTGGAATTCCACCCGCGTTGTCACAGACGGATATGGTAATTGTTTCATTTTCCTCAGAAGCGGTTATGTCGATTGCCGCTTGCTCTACTTCTTTAGTCAGTAGGGCGTCTTTCGCGTTGCCTATAATATTGAGTAAAACTTGTATGAACGAAGCTTTATTGAGAAATGAAGAATTATTTGTATCGTTTTTTATAGTTAACGCAATGTTGCTGTTCGCTAAACTTGAGCCGATTATGTTAAGAACGCCTTTTAAAACTTCCTTAATCGTTATTTGCTCTTTTGATTGCTCTGGCTTGAAAAAGTTTCTAAAATTGTCAATTGTCTCAGAGAGTTGTTTGAGTTGTTTATGAATGGAGCTTGCGTGGTTTAAGAGATCATCCCTTGTTATCTCTTCTTCGAGCTCAATCGACGCTTGCAGGTTGTTGACCTTCATGCTTATGACGCTAAGAGGCTGTCTCCACTGATGGGCGATCATAGATATCATATCTCCCATAGCCGCTTGTTTTGATTGGGCGAGCATCATTTCTTCGTTGAGTTTTAGCTCTTTTTCCATCTTTTTTCGTTCGCTAATGTCACGGATAATTCCAACGGCGTTCCACAAACCATCTATCATAGTCGCTGAGAGCGAAAGCTCTATGGGAAACTCGGTAGCGTCTTTTTTTAGCGCGAACAGTTCGAGCGTTTTTCCAACGGCTGGACCTTCTCCCGTTTTTTTGAAATGGATAAAACCGATTTCATGCGCCGCTAAAAACCTCTTTGGCGTGATAAACGTATGCAATATTTGTCCAATCGCTTCTTTTTTGGAATAACCGAAGATTTTCTCAGCCGCCTCGTTCCAATAGGAGATTTTTCCATCGTTGTCCATCATCAAGATTGCGTCTTGCGTTGAAGCGGTGATGCTGTGAAGCTTTGCCTCGCTCTCGCGCAGCGCCTGTTCCCTTGGCATTTTTGCTTGTTCAGATTCACTCTCTTTAGCTTCAGAGGCGTTAGTTCTCGCTAACTCCGTCTTTAAATTATTGTCATGCATATACACTCCTAAAAATTTGTTTTTTCCATAAATAGATAAATAAAAATGATAAAAAAGCCACAAACGACGCGACTAAAAATATGTACGTCGGGAAATACTCATAGACGTAGCCAAATCCTAAAGCGCCTATGAAACCGCCTAGTCCAAACGTCACTCCAGAAAAAAACTGTTGCGCCAAGACTTTGCTAGAGTAGAGTTGATGCAAGTAGCTAATCGCCGCCGAGTAAAATAGCGCGAAGGAGAGGGCGTGCAGGGATTGGGCAAAAAACAAAACGGCTAGATTTTGAGGGAAGAGATAGAGCGTAAGCCATCGTATCACGGCTGAAAAAGTTGTAATCTCCAGTATTAAAAGCAGATTTAATTTCAACAATTTACCTTGAAAAAACAGCATGAGTATCTCGACCAAAACGCCAAAAACCCACAAGTTTACGGTCATGTCCAAACTAACGCCATAGGAAGTTTCATAGATGGTGAAAAAGTTGTAAAAAGCTCCAAAACTCACTTGCATGAGCATCAGTGAAAGCCATAGTTTCCAATGCTTAAAGAGAGCGACGTCGTTTTGCGCGGTTTGCTCCATCTTCTTGGTTTTACCCACGATTTTGACTATGACAAAGGCGACGATGGACGTAAGAAAAGTGGACGTAAGCAGATACTCGAGCGCCACTTCGGGAGAGCTTAAAAACTTCACCAAAACAAGCGCCACGAGTATGAAACCAATGGAACCAAAAAGCCGTATCTTTCCATATCTCTCTTTTCCAATCACCTCCAAGGCGAGTATCTCGACGTATGGCAAAATCAGGCTCATGCCAATGCCTAAACCCACGTTTGCGATGAAAAGCGCGTAAAAGTTGCGCAGGGAGAAGTAAAAGCTCACCGAACTGACAAACATAATGGCTATGGCTACGTTCACAAGACGAGCGTTGAGTTTCAAACCTCTAGTGAAAGCGAATGGAAGCAAGAAGCGCACAAGCGGAGCGGCTCCAAAGACAACGCCTATTTCACTAGGCGAATACTCGACCATCGCCAACACTTTTGGCATGAAAATTATGTAAATGCCAACGATTGCGAAATAAAAAAAGTAAAAGAGAGATAATAAATAAGCCATGATGGAAGTATACTAAAAATTTCTTTTAACCAAATGTTTACTTAACATTAGCTTTATATTTACTCTTATGTATTATAATTACTCATCTCAATTATGTTTATTCCCTTTTTCATCAATTGAGTTTATAGTCTCCTCAAGATTTTTATTAACGCTCAAGTATCCCCCCTTTTTTACTTGAGCGTTCTATTTTGATTCCTTATTTACGCTAAAATAATCATATGAAAATAATATTAACAACCTTAAACTCCAGATTTACTCACAGTTCCATTGGACTTAGATATATTTACGCAAATATGCAAGAGTTGAGAGAGTCGTCTCAAATATTGGAATTTAGCATCAACGACGCCGTTCAAACGATAGCCGAAGAGATACTCGCGTTTAGTCCAGACGTTTTAGGCATAGGCGTTTATATTTGGAACGCGACGCAGGTGAGAGAACTCATCCATGTCATAAAAAAAGTTTCTCCAAAAACGACCATCGTTTTAGGCGGTCCAGAAGTGACTTACCAACCTTTTCGAGTCAACTTTGACGACGCCGATTTTATCATACAAGGCGAGGGCGATTTGGCGTTTTATGATTTATGCAAAAATATCTTGCAAGAGAGCCCACCTCGCGAGAGAGTCGTCAAAATGACGGCGCCGGCTTTAAAAGAGCTCGAACTGCCCTACAAATACTACACGGACGACGATATAAAAAACCGTTACGTTTACGTCGAAGTTTCGCGAGGATGCCCTTTCGAGTGCGAGTTTTGTCTCTCTTCGATGGATGAAAAAGTGCGCGCTTTTGATTTGGACGAGGTTTTGGAGGAGTTTGGCAAGCTTTGGGAGAGAGGGGCTAGAAACTTTAAGTTCGTGGATAGAACTTTTAATCTCAACATGAGAACTGCGAACAAGATTTTAGACTTCTTTTTAGAAAAAGAACCGCCTTATTTCGCGCACTTCGAGGTCATCCCCGACCATTTCCCAGACTCCATAAAAGAAAAAATAGCCCTGTTTCCCGATGGCGCGTTGCAACTCGAGATTGGCATACAGACGCTCAACCCCGTAGTCGCCAAAAACGTGTCGCGAATCCTCAAGCTTGACAAGATAAATGAAAACGTAAGTTTTTTAGAAAATCAAACGCACGCTCATATCCATCTCGACCTTATCGTGGGTCTTCCCGGAGAGAGTTTGGAGAGTTTTGGAGCCAACTTGGACGCTCTTGTGGGGTTATCCAGCTGCGAGATACAGATAGGCATACTCAAAAAACTCTCCGGAACGCACATCTCTCGTCATGATAAAGAGTTTGGCATGGTGTATAGCGACATTCCTCCTTACGATATTTTGAAAAATTCGGCGCTTAGTTTTAACGACGTTCAGATTATGAAACGTTTTGCGAGGTTTTGGGATTTGACGTACAATAGCGGCAACTTTAAAAAAAGCGTAGTTTTGATTTGGGGAGAGGAGAGCGTTTATAAAAATTTTTACGCCTTTGGCTTGTGGACGTATGAGCAAACCAGCTCCACATGGAAAATTTCCTTGCAAAGACTTGGCGAACTTCTCTTCACTTACCTCACAAGCGTAAAAAAACTCGATCCAAATGAAGTCGCCATCGCGATGTTTGAGGACATGATGAAGCTAAAGGGCAGAGCGGTTCCTAGTTATTTGAAGCCTTACTCAAAAGAGTTCGTCATAAAAGCCAAAGACGGAACTTCGGGCTTTAACAAAAGACAAGGCTAAGGTAAACGCGGCTTCATAAGTTTAAACGCGCATGGCTTTAGCCTGTAACGCCTTCGTAACGCTTTGCGCGTTTTGTGGTTTGTAATATAGATAACCTTGCGCTTCGTAACAGCCATTTTCTTGCAAAAACTCAGCCTGTTGAGAGGTCTCAACGCCCTCGGCAATGACTTTGCGTCTCAGACTTTGAGACATGGCGATGATTGCGCGGGTCAACTCCATGTCGTCACTGTCCTCTGGAATGTCTCGGACGAAAGATTGATCTATTTTTACTTTGTCAATCGGGATGCGTTTGAGATACGAAAGAGAGGAGTGACCCGTTCCAAAATCGTCAAGAGCGAGACCAACGCCTAGCTCTTTGAGTTCTTCAAGCATTGCAATCGCTTGGATGGGATTTTGCATCATCTGAGTTTCCGTCACTTCGAACATAAGCTGTTTTGGCGTAATCTTTGTGTCTAAAATTGTTTTTTTCACCGTATCAATGAAGTCTTTATGATTAAGTTGAACCATGGAGAGGTTGATTGACAAGACGCCTGGATTTAATCCCTCCGCGTCCCATTTCACAAATTGTTTGACGGCGGTTTGCATAACCCAGCGATCTATTTCAACGATGACGCCTATCGCTTCGGCTAAATGGATGAATTTGTCGGGAGGCACAAAACCCATTTCGGGATGATGCCATCTAATGAGCGCCTCCATTCCCGTAATCGTCTCAGAACGCATATCGACCTGTGGCTGATAATAGACTTCAAACTCTTCATTTTGAAGGGCTTGACGCAACTGCGTTTCCATAGTCATGCGCTCATACGCTTTGTCCGTCATCTCGTCGATGTAAAATCGGTAGGTGTTGCGACCTTCGTCTTTAGCTTTATACATAGCCGCGTCCGCGTTTTTGAGCAACTCATCCGGCGAGGCTCCGTTTAGTGGATAGATGGCGACGCCAACGCTGCAGGTAATAAAAAATTTATGTTTATTGATGATAAAGGGTTCTTTGTACATGTTCATGATTTTTTGGAGAACGTCGATAATCATGTCGTCGTTCGCAACATGGTCGAGCAAAATTGTAAACTCGTCCCCGCCTATGCGAGCGATGGAATCGCTCAAACGCAAAGCGCCCTCCATTTGCTGAGAAACCTTGCGAAGAAGTTCGTCTCCAAAATTATGACCAAAGGAGTCGTTTACCTCTTTAAAACGGTCCAAATCAATAAAAAGCACCGCTATTTTCTCTTGGCCGAGTTTTGCGACTTTAATGGCCTGAAGCAGACGGTCGATAAAAAGCACCCTGTTTGGCAGACTGGTAAGCGAATCGTGTTGGGCTTGATGCTGCAGCAACAAAGTGCGTTCGTCAAAGGCTTTTGCAAGATCCTCTAACTCATCGTTGCTTCCAAGGGGACTGCAAAGCACGTCGTCTCCATTTTTTGAAGCTTTGACGCGTCTATAAAGTTCGAGAATTGGTTTGGTAATCTTGTTGGCTATGATTGTGGAGGTAAAAACGCTGATGATGATAAAAATCAAACCTATAAAAATCAACTTTAGAATCGAATCTTTAATTGGAGCTCTATAGACGCTCTCTGGCAAACCTATCTCCAAAGAGATTCCCAACTTTTTAAATGTCGGAGTGCTCTCATCGGGCGCGTTTACATAAGAGCGATAAAGGGTTTGAGAATTAAAATTATGAGAAAAAATCGGCTTGGAGTCTTTGATCAATCTCACGTACGTCGTTTCATCGGTTGGAAGATTTTTTTTGGCTATGGCCGCCATGTCAAAGAGAACTATGGCCGCTCCTTGGGTTGTGGCATAGTACTCAATTGGACTAATGACCACTAATTGGTTGTCATTTTCTTGAATATACGCGCTAAGCTGTTTGAGCACCAACGACGCTCGTAAATTAGACGACTGATTATAGATTGGCGTCTTCTCTTGCGTCTGAAAAATCGCTTTGCCGCCATAATCCACAACGTCGAGAGAAATCACGTCTTTGCCCTCCATAAAATTCGCAACCAAAAGAGGGAGGTATTTTTCCCTTTGAGCGCTATCGGTAAGCGCGTTTATCATCAATTCGTTGCTTGTGAGTAGAGCGGTGTTTTCAAGCAGGTAATTGACGCGCTGTTCCATTTTTTCATGAATCGTTTTGGCTTTAAATTGAAGGAGAGAGTGCGTCTGTTCGCTCAGAATCTTATCCGCCAAAAAAACGACAATGACGATGATAAGAAAAAGCGCCGCAACGACTTGCCCCGTGATTTGCAAGACAACCTTGTTTTTAATGCTTAGTTTTTTGATTGGAGTAAGCTTCTTCAAACTATTTAGTAACTGGGACGACTGTGCCATCTGGACCAAACCTTGCCATAAAATAATCTTTTTCATTTAACGCGTCGTGATTCTCAGCGCTAAACGCCGGGGCGTACTTCTTTACAACGCCGTCGTAGGGTGGTAGATTTTCAAGCGCTTCTTTCACTTTTTGACGATCCGTCGATTCGGCTTTTTGGATGGCGAGCGCCAACAGACGCACAAGGTCGTACGCTTGCGTAATTCCCGCGGATGCTTTAGATTTGTCTGTTAGTTTTTCACCGAACATGAGGAAATAATTCTTTTGCAGCTCTTTACAAATAGCGGTGTTTTTTTTGGAAAAAGAAAACGTTTGAAAAAACGTAAAATCAATGGTTTTTAAGAATTTTTGATTATTTTGAAAAAAATTTCCTCCCAAAACGCCCCAGTGCGATATGATTGGCAACGCTTTGTTTTGTTTAAAAAGCTCTTTGACGATGAGAGAGCCCTCTTTTGAATTAGCGACCATGATAAGCGAATCCGCTTCTGATCTGATAATTTGCGCGATCTCTTTTTGAAAACTTTTTTGACCACGATTATAGACTATGGAAGCCGCGGCGTTTACGCCTTTATCCTTGAGATGGGCGCTCATTCGCTTTAAATTGCTTCTGCCCCATATGGAGTTTTCAACAATGATTGCGGGCTTTTTATGACGCGCAAGCGCGTAGTCTACAATAAAGACGGAGGCCAGTCTATCGTTTGCTGAAGCTCGAAACAGATAATTCCGCTCATAACCATTTTCAGTGTTTTGAGCTAATGCGGCCCAAGGGATAAGATAGGGTATTTTAGCCTTTTGAATTGTTTCAATTTCATTATAGATAATTGCGCTATGTTTTCCCCCAATGATAGCTACGGTGTCGGCTCTTTGGATGAACTCTTTGACGTTTTGCAGACCAATGCTTGCGATGGTTCTGTGATCTTTGGTTAATACCACCAGTTTTTTGCCAAGCAATCCCCCTTTGGAGTTAATCTCCTCAACAGCCAGTTCAACGCCTCGTTTGATGGCCAATCCCCCCGCTTCGCCATCCATTGAGAGGTCCGCGTCGATGCCAATGACAATCTGTTTTTGAGCTTTTGGATCTGGACCGTATTTTTCCAACAGAAGCTCTTGCGTTTTTGAAATAACGTCGCTGCCAATGACCTCTTCAAACTTTCTTACGATATGCGCCGTTTTTTTGGCAAATTTTTGGCGATTTTTCTCGCTTAGCGCGTGAATGGTTACTCCTGAATTTTTTACTATTTCAATGAGCTTTTGTTCGCGCTTTTGCGTCTCTTCTCTCTCCCATGGCGTAATCTCTTTAGCCGTTTCCACAAGTATGAGTTGAAGGTCATGGGGTAGCTTTTTAAGAACTTTTTCACTGATGGAAAATACATACCCGAGATAGGCGTGTTCGCTCAAAGTCAGGTCGGTTTGCACTTCATGAAAACCCATGCTCACAATGGCGACCAATGGATTTTCCTGACCATCGACAACCTTGTCCTCCAGCGCTTTTTTCGTTGCGTAAAAATCAATGGGAATAGGCTCGGCGCCAAAACTCTTAAACTGTTCCATGATGATGCGGCTTTTCATAACGCGAATCTTCTCTCCCTTAAAATCGTCCGGAGTGAGAAAAGGTTTGTTTCCCGTAAAATGTTTAAAGCCGTTTTCCCAAAAGGTCACTCCGATAAGACCGATTTCATGCAAATCGTCAAGGAGCATTTGACCGGGTTCTCCATCAAGCATGGCGTAGACGTCTTCGCGAGAAGGAAAGAAAAATGGAAGATCGGCGTACTGCATCGAAGGAATTGCGACGCTCATTTTTGCGGTTGGCGTCAATAAAACGTCAAGCTCGCCATTTCTCGCCATTTCCACCATCTGATGATCGTCGCCAAGCTCTTGAGCTGGAAAAATTTTTATGCTTACTTTGCCATTGCTTTTGCGTTGGATTTCACTTGCAAAACGCAGAGCGGCTTGGTGCAAAGCGCTGTCTACTCGCGTGTTGTGACCAAAACGCATAGTAATCTTCTTCGTCGAAGCGGAGTGTTGTTCGACTTGCGCTTGATCGCGTTTCGCAGCCGGCGAGAGTAACGCCCATGCAAAAAACGCAAGCCCCGATATTACTATCAAGAGAGTTTTCATTTTAAATCGCTTAGAATTAAATTTACTTATGTCACATTGTAGTAGAGATAAGTTTGTTTTCAACTTAAAAAGATTTTTTTAGAGCCAGCGTTAGTTGTGAAAATTAAACAAAATTAATGACGTAAAAGCTCATGTTTTTGATAGAATAAATAAATAAAAAATTTGGACCTATAAAATGCTTCGTAAACAAAAAAAAGCGACGATTTATCAAATCCCCATTAATTCGCTTCCCTTAAACGTCGCCGTCTATCGGTACGTGGATGACGATTTCGTTTTTGTCGACTTTAACAAACGGGCTGAAATAACTGAAAATATAAACAAAGACGCGTTGCTTGGGAAAAAACTTTGTGACGTTTTTCCCGCTGTGAAAGAGTTTGGTTTGTATGAAGTGCTTTTACGAGTGCAAAAGAGTGGAGTGGATGAAAGTTTTGAACGAGGATTTTACCAAGATTATCGCATAAGCGGGTGGCGTAAAAATGAGATAATTTCGCTTCCAAATGGCGACATTATGGTTATTTATGAAGATTTAACAAAAATAAAGCAGATAGAGCAAGAGAACTCCAAACATAAAAAACAGCTTGAAGAGGCCCATAAATCGGTGCGTCTAGGTAGTTGGACATGGGATATGCGCACCAACGTGATAGAATGGTCCGATGAAGTGTTTCATATTTTTGGCGAGAACGTCCAGAGTTTCAGACCCACGTTGGACAAATTTTTGTCTTACTCAAATAAGGAAGATCAAGAGAAGTTGCGAGGCTTAATTGAAAATTCCATTAAAGCCAAAGAACCCTACCAATTCGAGCGAAAAATAATTCGCGAAGATGGAAGCGTTCGTTTCGTTCAAGAGAGAGCGAGCGCTCACTACGACGATTTAGGCGAAGCGGAGATGATGATTGGCACGATGCTCGACGTTACGGAGTATAAAACAGTCACAAATCAACTGCAGTCACTTGGAATGATTCTTGACAACAGCCTCAATGAAATTTACATATTTGACGCCAAAACGTTGAATTTTAGCTACGTAAACCAAGCGGCTCAAAAAAATATCGGTTACTCGCTCGAAGAGCTTCAAGCGATGACGCCCGTGGATATTAAACCTTATCACACCATGGAGAGTTTTTTATCTTTGGTGGAACCTATGCTCAGGGGCTTTAAAAATACTTTATCGTTCGAAACGACGCATAGACGAAAAGACGGCAGTGATTATTTTGTGGAAATTAAACTTCAAATTATGGAAGTAAACAACAAAAAGCGGTTTGTCGTAATCGCGGATGACGTTACAAAGCGCAAAGAGGCTCAGTTTGAACTCATAAATAGCGAATTGAAATTTAGAAACATTGCTGAAAACTCGTTGATGGGCATTTTTATTTACGGTGAAGAGTATCTTTACGTCAATGACGCTTTTGCGTCGACGCTAGGGTTTAGCAAAGAGGAATTGTATCATATGAAACCATGGGAAGTCGCTGAGACGATTAATTTTGAAAAGCTTAAAGAAGTAGTCGAAGAGAGGCTTCAAGGAAAAGAGTTTTCTAAAACCTACAATGATATGAGAATGTTGACCAAAAATGGCGACGTTAAAATCATGCATGTCTCGACTAAAACCATTAAATACAGGGATAAGTTTGCAGGCATGGGCACCGTCATTGACATCACTTCCATGAAAGGCTATGAAGAACAACTTAAAACGCTTACAATCAGGTTGTCTCTCGCGACGCAAGCCGCCTCCATCGGAGTTTGGGAGTGGGACATTAAAGCCGACACGCTAAAATGGGACGAGCAGATGTACAATCTTTATGGCATTTCTAAAGATCAAAATGAAATGTCGTACGAGACATGGAGCAGGGCGCTCGATTCATCCGACATAGCCAAGTCGGAACTTCAATTGCAAAACCTAATCAAGGGAGAGGGAGAATACAATCTTCAATTTTGGATTAGCCCTCCCAACCACGAGAAACGATTTATTCAGGCTATGGGCGCCATTGAACATAATGAGCTTGGCGAAGCTCATAAATTCGTGGGGGTAAATTGGGACATTACCAAACAAAAACTTTACGAAAGGGAGTTGGAGAGCGCAAAAAAAAGAGCTGAAACCGCCAACATGGCGAAAAGCAACTTTTTAGCCAATATGTCGCATGAGATTAGAACGCCTATGAACGCCATTTTTGGGATGATACAACTTGCTCAGACGCTGCCCCTTTCGCCAGAACTGCAAGATTACTTGGGTAAAATAGACAAATCTTCGAATTTGCTACTTCACATCATTAATGACATACTCGATTTTTCAAAGATAGAAGCGAACAAATTGGACATAGTCAATAGTCAATTTAATCTCAATGAGACAATCGAGCAGTTTTCATCCCTTTATGGAGCGCAAGCGAAGGCAAAAGGTTTGGAGTTTGCCATTCATGTTTCCAAAGAAGTTCCCGTACGACTCCTAGGCGATAATTTAAGGCTAACGCAAATTTTAAACAATCTTATCGCAAACGCCATTAAATTTACTAAAAGCGGTTCTATAGAGATATTTATTGCTTGCGTTGGTAAAAGCGGCGATAAGGTAGCGTTGAAATTTAGCGTAAAAGACAGTGGACTTGGAATCGCTTTAAAAGATCAAAAGAAACTTTTCAATATGTTCACGCAGGCCGATGAGAGCATTACAAGGAGATATGGGGGAACGGGACTTGGCCTCTCCATCTCTAAACGCCTAGCGGAACTTATGGGAGGAACTCTGGAGTTTTCTAGCGAGTACAAAAAAGGGATCATGTTTGAAGTGACGATTGAATTTGGCTACGTGGAGGCAAATGGCTATTTTAATGAAAATTCATCATTAAGAGACGAAGGCTTAACGGAAAAACTAAAAAATAATCGTGAGCGAGAGAGGAGAAGAGTTTTGGCGAGCGCTAAATCCATTCGCGGAGCTTCTGTTTTGTTGGTGGAGGACAATGATGTAAACATTCAAGTCCAAACGGAGTTTTTAGTTCAAATGGGGCTTAAAGTGACGATAGTCACAGACGGGCTCCAAGCGGTTGAGTTGCTTAAGACCAAGCGTTTTGATGGAATTCTGATGGACTATCAGATGCCCGTCATGGATGGCATTGAAGCGACCAAAGCGATTAGGCGAAGTGGGAATGAAACTCCAATCATAGCGATGACCGCCGCGGCTATGCAAAGCGACAAAGAGAATTGTTTGCTCGCGGGCATGAACGATTACGTCTCAAAACCGATAGATTTTCTTAAAATGGTACAAGTTCTCACGAAATGGATAGAACCAAACTTCAAACGAGACGAGTTTGAGACGATGGACGCAAAAGAGATTCTCCCTCATGCGACGTTACCACAAAGCATAGACGCCATTGACATGGAGGAAGGGTTGCGCAACAGCGCTCAAAGTCCAACTCTATATCATAATGTGCTTCTTCGATTTTTTTATGATTACTCAAAAGGGTGTAAGCCTTTGCGAGAGTCGCTTAGTAATAAAGACGTAGATGGGGCTAAAAGATGGATACATACTTTAAAAGGACTTAGCGCGACCATAGGAGCGGTGAAACTTAACTCAATCGTAAGAGACATGGAGTTGGAACTCAAAAATCGATTTGACGTTGCGTTAGACGCTTTATGCGAGGAACTGCAAAGATTAAACGCGTCCTTAGCCTCTTTGGTTGAGGTGAAAAACGTAGTAAAGAGTTCTTATAATTATGAGTTGGCATTAAAACAGTTAAACTTCATATCTGAAAAACTCAAAAATTCTCAGTTGGTTGAACAAGAAGATAGCGATAAGTTGCATGACGCTTTAGGCTCTCATGTCGAGACTACGCCTTGGACGAGTTTACAAAACGCGCTTGAAAATTTTGAATACGACAAAGCGCAGGTGGAAATAGGCAAATTAATGGAATTGATGGAAGGTGAAACATGAGTGCGACAATTCAAGATAAAAAAGGCGTTATATTAATCGTTGACGACACCCCCATAAATATTCAGATACTTTCAAAGACGTTAAGCAAAGAGTATGACGTGCGCATTGCGACAAATGGGAAAAAAGCGCTTGAAATAGCGAATTCCGAGGATAAGCCCGACCTTATTTTACTAGACGTTATGATGCCGGAAATGGACGGCTATGAAGTGTGTAAAGAGCTCAAAGAGAATACTCTGACGGCTGACATCCCCGTCATATTCGTGAGCGCAAAAAGCGAGGTCGAAGACGAGGCTAAAGGGTTTAGTCTTGGCGGAGTGGATTATATCGCAAAGCCTTTTCATCTTGTAATCGTTAAAGCGAGGGTTCAGACGCATCTGCGTCTTCGCAAGCAAGCCAAATTGTTGGAAGAGTACGCTTTTTTGGACCCCTTGACTCAAATATCAAATAGACGCAAATTTGACGCGCAACTAGGCGTGGAGTGGGGTCGCGCCATAAGAAGCAAAACGCCAATATCGCTCTGCATGGTAGACATTGACTATTTTAAATTATACAATGACGCTCTAGGGCATGGCGAAGGGGACGTATGCCTGCAACAAGTCGCTACGACGATTCACAAGCATAGCGCGAGAGGAGGGGAGCTTGCCGCTAGATACGGTGGAGAGGAGTTTATGATTATGCTCCCAAATTGCGACGCGCAAGAAGCGTATCAAAGCGCCAAAAATATTTGCCAAGCAGTAGAGAGCTTAGAGATGCCACACCCATCTTCTAGCGTTTCACCTTTCGTTAGCGTTAGCGTAGGATGCGCTAGCGTTTATCCATCTGAGAGCGCCATAAGCGTAAAAGAGTTTATAAAGCTTACAGACGACGCGTTGTACAGAGCCAAAGAGAGTGGCAGAAACAGAGTGGCGACCTGAATCTCGCGGCGAGCTTTAAAAACCTCTGGAGTTTAAGCCTCTCATAAGAGCGTCGTTTATCTCCTTCGCGTACGTTGGATTTAACTTTTCTAGATCGTGATTGTATTTGAGAATGATCTTTTTATTCGTATTTGGATGTCGGCAAATTCTAAACATTATATCCATGTAAACGTCAGAATCGGGATGGGCTCTTACGCCTAATTTTTTGCGCATCGTTCCATGGCGTTTTATGATTAAATCCAGAGCGCTTTCTAGCTCTTGCGTAGAACTTTTTTTATCCTTGATTATATTTCTTAAGTCATCAAAATTTGCATCATCCATTTCCGAATCTTCTAGATTCTCTTCAACTATTTCTTGCTTTTTTTGCTTGGATTTAGTCGGTAGCAATAGTATGCCTACTAAAATTCCTAAAATCATAACCAATCCAAGCATAGATTTCATGAGTAGAGTTAGTTCCATTTTTAGCCTTTAATATTGTTTTGAAATTTAGTAAATTATGTTAAACAAATTATACTAAATCTTCTTGAAATATCTCTATATATTTTTTTGCGGTCGGATGCGAGACTTTCGCTTCTTTGGCGATGGTGTAAATAGTGATTTTTTTGTTCTCTTTTTTCAATTTTTCGTAAGCGGTTCGTATCTTGCTTCTACTTCTCTCTTTATTGACTTCAACAGCCTTGGTTGTGGCGTTTGTTTTCTTTTGAGATAGTTCAATAAGTTTAACGTTATTTAGTACTTTTTTTAAGTTTGAGATCTTCTCCAAAGTTTCTTTGTCGCCTTCATTGGAAAACTTGTCGATTAAGTAGTTTAGCGCCTCAATTAAGCTATGGTTTTCATCTTCGTTGAGGGAGTATCTATAAGTGACTCTTGATGATGATTTTGAAGCGTTAAAACGTTTATCGTTTTTTACTAAATATTTTGATAAATTCTCTTTATCGACCGCTCGCGCGTTACTATCTTCGATTATGGCTTCAAGCATCTCTTGAATTACGCTTTGAGTGAAGTAATCTTTTACGTATTGAATGAAGTTTTGCCTACTTCCCATGTAAATAGTCTCGTCAAGGTACTTGTATTTAAAAGTTTCAGCGAGATTTAAAACGAAATCATGATGGACGACGTCAAACCTAAGCACCATCATTTTATTGCTAAATTGATTCTCGATTAGCGCATTCTCAGACGCCAAGTTATCGTCACCGTTTTTTAATTCCATGTACCATTGAACCAAGATGAATTTATCTTTAAAATAAGCCGATAATCTAACTCGCATCTTTTGTGCCTTTTAAGTTCATGTATCTGAGTGGAATTATAGCAGATAACAAAATCTCATGGCGATTTTCAACTTCTAAAACCGATAAATATAAGAACCGTAAAACATATCTTATTTAACATTAGATATACTTTCGCTCATGAGATTCAGAAAATTAAAAAAACAAACAAACGCTCGACAAAAAGAGAGTCCAAAATCCGACAACGCGGTTTCCTACGCGACCATTCCAGAGAGAATCAAAGCGTTGATAACGGACATGTTCATGATATACGTTCCCATACTCTATGTCATCACCTATGTGGTAATGGGTGGAAAAGAGGAGTTTCAGTCCTCTACTTGGGCTCCTTCCGTTGGCGTCGCGCTTTATGGGTTCATCTACTCCGTTTTGCTTTACAAGTATGGACAAACTCCCGGAAAAAAAGCGTACGCCATCAAGGTCGTGGACGCGAAAACCCATAACAACGTAACGTTTTTTCAAGCGCTTCTTCGTTTCGTGAGCTTTTTGTTCTCCGCCACGATTCTTATTGGGCTTTTGTTTCCTTTTTATAGGAAAGACAGGCGTTCTTTGCATGACCTTATGGCAAATACGGTAGTTTTGGCTTCTTAACTTAGGTCAATGTATTTTTCAACTCCAAAAGATATAATGCGAATAATTAAAAGATACAGGACAATAAATGCTAATAGATAGCTATGATAGAGTAGTTGATTATTTAAGGGTTTCGGTCACGGAACGTTGTAACTTTAGATGTCAATACTGTATGCCGGAGAAGCCTTTTACATGGGTTCCAAAAGAGAATTTGCTCTCCTTTGAAGAGCTGTTCGAATTTATGAAAGTGGCGATAGACGAGGGCGTTAAAAAGATTCGCATCACGGGCGGCGAACCGCTTCTTCGCGAAGATTTGGACAAGTTTATAAAGATGATTTACGACTATAAGCCCGACATCGATCTCGCCATGACCACAAACGCCTTTCTTTTAAAAGGAACCGCGCAAAGACTCAAGGACGCGGGACTCAAACGCATCAACGTAAGCGTGGACACTCTCATCCCCCAAGTGGCGAAAGACATCGCGGGAAAGGACGTTTTAAAAAACGTACTCGAAGGCGTTGAGGAAGCTTTAAAAGTCGGGCTGAAAGTAAAAGTGAACATGGTGCCCATGAAAACCGTAAACGCGGATGAAATAGTTTCCGTTTTGGAGTATTGCAAAGAGCGAAACATGAGCGTGCGATTCATAGAGTACATGGAAAACAAGTTCGCAAAAGAGGGCATAGCCGGCGTTAAATCGGCGGAGCTTTTGGAAATCTTGGGTGAAAAGTACAAGTTTACGGACGAGGGCTTCGACGGCTCTTCCCCTTCGCACCACTACGTAATGGAAGACGGTTACAAGTTCGGGATCATCGAACCGTACGCCGACGACTTTTGCAAAAAATGCAATCGCATTCGACTGACGGCGGAGGGCAATCTCATTCCTTGTCTCTATTTTGACGAGGCGATGAGCATTTCGGAGTCCATCAAACGCGGCGACATTAAAGGCGCGGCGGCTGTTTTAAAAGAAGTGGTAAGAACGAAACCCGAAAAAAATCGCTGGGGCGGCGAAGACGATGAAATATCCTCGCGCGCTTTTTACGAAACGGGCGGGTGAGAATTGATTTACCTAGTTGAGCATTTTTACAGCATACAAGGCGAGGGCAGGTATACCGGAACTCCGTCGCTTTTTTTCCGTTTTGGCGGATGCAATATGAAATGCGAGGGTTTCGGCTGCCATGAAGTGGCGCAAGACGGGGTGAAAGTTTTGGGCTGCGACACGGTGTACGCCGTGAACAAAGAACATTTTTCTCACTCTTGGATACCCATAAAAAGCTCGTATGAGTTGCTCAACGTCTTGGAACTTTACGAACTTCCAAACGCGGTGGACGTAGTTTTGACGGGTGGCGAGCCGCTCATTTACGCCTCGGACGCGATATTCGTCGAGTTTTTGGAAGCTTTGGTCAAGAGAGGGCATCAGATAACCTTTGAGACGAACGGTTCGCTTGACGTTGATTTTGAAAAATATCCAGTCTACAAAAAATGTATCTTCGCTCTTTCCGTCAAACTCTCGAACTCCCTCGAGCCTCTCAACAAGCGGGTTCGAGGAGACGCCATCTACTCGATAGCCTCAAACGCCAAAGACGCTTTTTTTAAATTTAGCGTGGACGCGGACTCCATCGACCTTGGACTAGAAGACGAGATAAGCGAGATAATCATTCACTCGCCAAGAACGAAGGTCTACTGCATGCCCGTAGGCGCGAGCAAGCGAGAGGTTGAAGCCAACACCGAGCCGCTTATAGAGTTTTGTAAAGCTAAAGGTTATAATTTTAGCGATAGACTTCACATAAGAGTTTGGGACATAAATAAGGGAGTTTAAAACATGATAATTAGAAAACTTTTTAAATTTGAAAACGCGCACATAGTGAGAGGCTGTTCTTCAGTGAAATGTAGAAGTTCGCTTCATGGGCATTCCTATAAAATAGAACTGTTGTTTGAATCAAACTTTTTGGACAATGGGCAGATGGTTTACGATTTTGGTCTTATGAAGCAAAACATGAAGGCTTTGGTCGAGAGTTTTGACCATGCGATAACTCTTTGGAGCGGGGACGACGCGAAGTACGCGCAAGACATGAAAGCCCACTCCGAGAGATGGGTGGAACTTCCAGTCTCTCCATCGGCGGAACAATTCTCCCGCGTCATCTTTTTTATGATAGACAGACTTCTCTCTCTGACTTCGACCGTAAACGGCGAAAAAGAGGTAAAACTCCACTCCGTCATAGTTCATGAGACGGACACCGGATACGCGCAAGCTTTTAAAGAAGACGCTTACTCTAAAAACATGGGAAGCATAAATTTGGAGGAGATTGTTTTTAGCGACGAAGTCAAAAATGATTGGGCCGACAAAGAGCTGTGGGAAAAAATGAAAAACGAAGAGAGCTTCGTCAATCCAGTAAAAGTTTAGGTTATCCTGTCCGAATGAAAACGATTTAGGAGTTCGGTACGATTTTTACAAGTTTTTTGTAATTTTATTAGAGTAAATAACAACTAAATATGGTGAATATATCCATAAATCAATATATATTGATGTAATGCTTTTTTTATGCTACAATGTCGCAAATGGAGAAGTTTATGGAAATATTTTTAAAAAGCGTATCCGCCTTAAACGATGAAACGAGAGTTCTGCTTTTACGGTTCATAGACGAATATGGAGAGTGTTGCGTTTGCGATTTGCAAAATTCGCTTGGCATGATTCAGTCTCGTTTGTCACGTCATCTTAAAATTTTAAAAGACGCCCGTTTTTTGCGAGTGGAGAGAAAAGGAACGTGGGCTTATTACTCCATCAGAAGTCCGCTTGACCGCTTTCGCCTTGAAGCTTTGCAAGAGATTAAGCATCTCGACATCACTCTTCCCCCTTTAAACAAAACTTCCAACAATGGAGAATGCAAACTATGAGAAAACAAGTATTGATTTTATGCACGGGAAACAGTTGTCGCTCAATCATGGCGGAAGCTTTGGTAAACGCCAAACTAGGCGACTGCGTTGAAGCCCAAAGCTCGGGAGTAAAAGCGAGTGGTAAAGTAAACCCCCATGCGCAAGCTCTTTTGGAGTCAAAAGGCTACTGGAGAGAGGAGTATCACTCCAAAGTGATTGAGAGCGTTTTAGACACCGCTTTTGATTTGGTCGTGACCGTTTGCGACAACGCCAAAGAGACGTGTCCGATGTTTCCAAAAGTCGTGAAAACCATTCATGTTGGATTTGACGATCCAAGCGGCAAAGAGGAAGAAGAGTACGAAAAAACTCTCAAGCTCATAGAGTCGGAGTTGTTGCCAACAATCAAAAAGGAGCTGTGTTAAGATGAAAATAGAAGTACTTGGAACCGGATGCAAAAAATGTAGAGAACTTGAAGCGGTGGTGAAACAAGCCATTGCCAAAAGCGGAAAATTCGTTCAATTCGAAAAAGTAGAGGAGATTATGAAAATTATGGAGTACCAAGTGGTAAGCACTCCCGGACTCGTCATTGATGGCAAGGTGGTAAGCGTTGGAAAAGTTTTGAGCGTGAGTGAAGTTCTCGCCTTTATAAACGGCTAATTTTTGCAAGAATACGTTCTAGAGCTTCTCAACTCGCACTCCATGTTAGCTTTTTTGGGAGCGTTTGGAGCTGGTAGCGTTACGGCGATAGCGCCATGTTCGCTTATCTCGGTGCCTCTTCTCGTAGGAAGTTCCGTCGCGCTGAACAAAGATTTGAGCGGTCGCAAAAAAATCGTCTACACTTACGCTTTCGCCTCGCTTTTCGCTCTTGGAGTGACGCTGAGTTTTTCCATTCTTGGATTTATCGTGGCGAAATTTGGCGGTTTTTTCTCCATCGCTCCCTTGTGGGCTTACGTCGTCGCAGCGCTTTTGAGCGTTTTCATCGGTTTGTACGCTTGGGGCGTTCTCGGAGAGATAAACAAATCCGCCATCATGGTCAGACTCATAAAATATCGTCTCTTTGGCGGATTTTTAGTGGGCGTCGTCTTTGGACTCGTGAGTACTCCATGCGCTTCGGCTCCGCTGATAGCGATAGTTACGGTCGCCGCAAACAGTGGTTACGTTTACGCCTATGGACTTATCTTAACCTTCGCGTTAGGACACTCTTTGCTACTTTTGGCCGCTGGAGTTTCCGTCGGTTTCGCTCAAAGCGTCGCTTCAAACGCCACCATCGGAAATCTCTCAAACGCCATCAACAAAACGTTCGCGTTAGCGCTTTTGGCGTTCGGCGTTTATTTTACGTATCAGGCGTATTTACAATTTTAAGAAGGAAACATCATGTGGAAAGAAAGCGTTGATTATCTTACAAACGACGTATTGCGTTTACAAGGAGATCTTGGCGAAGCCATAAATTTTTTTATATATGACACTATAAAAATATGGTTTTTGCTTATCACCATCATTTTCGTTGTTTCCTACCTGAGAACCCACTTCAACACCGAGTACGTTCGCGCGCATCTCCAAGGTAAGTCGCAACTCTATGGAAACGTGTTGGCGGCTCTTTTTGGAGTAATCACACCCTTTTGCAGTTGCAGCGCCATTCCGCTTTTTTTGGGTTTCATCCAAGCGAGAATCCCCATCGGAGTGACTTTTTCTTTTTTGATTAGTTCGCCTATGAACAACGAAATCGCCATCGCGCTTTTATTTGGTCTGTTTGGTTGGAAAGTCACGGCGATTTACATAGGTTTTGGCCTCTTGGTCGCCATAGTCGGCGGCTTTCTCATAGGCGGCTTGAAGATGGAGAGATACGTTCTCATGGACGTGAAACCGATGCAAGGGGAGTTGGACGAGGTGAAGATAACGCTGACGTTCAAAGAAAGAGTCAAAGAAGCCTACGAGTACACTAGAGATATTTTCAAAGAAATTTATCTTTACGTTTTGGTGGGAGTTGGAGTGGGAGCGCTCATTCATGGTTACGTTCCAGCCGATTTCATAGCCGAGTACGCGGGAGCCCAAAATCCCTTCGCGGTTTTGGTGGCGGTAATCATGGGAATCCCGATGTACTCCAACGCGGCGGGAGTGATGCCCCTCGTTGAAGTGCTCACAGGCAAAGGCATGTTGCTTGGAACCGCTCTCTCGTTCATGATGGCGGTTACGGCTCTGAGCCTGCCAGAGGCGATGATACTCAAAAAGATACTTCATGTAAAACTCATAGCCACTTTTTTTGGCATTGTGGGATTGGGCGTGATTGGCGTCGGTTATTTGTTTAATTTTATCTTGTAAAAATGAAAAGATTTTGAGAAAGATGGTTTTTGATATAATGTTTAGAAAATAATATAAAGAAGAAAAAATGATAGAAAAAATTCATATTAAAAATTTTAAATCAATTTATGACTTAGAGATAGAAGTTGGCAGGGTGAATCTTTTTATTGGTGAAAATGGTTCGGGTAAGAGCAATCTGCTTGAAGCGCTTGTTTTTGTTTCGGCGAGTGATTCTAATAAATTGGATAATGAATTTTTAGTTTCTCGTGGAATACGAGTTACTGAGCCTAATTTTATGCGAAGTGCTTTTGATAATAAAGATATAAATAAAAATATTGCAATAACCATTTCTCATACAAGTAATCATTCAAATAAGTATGTTTTTTCAAATAATAATGCAGAATATTCAAAATGGGAAATAGTTCAATCCGGAGAGACGGTTGATCTAGAACTTACATCTGATATTGCGGAGGAAATTGAAAATTATGCGAAAGAATTTAATATGAATGTAAGTCAGGTTATAGACAAATTAATAAAAAATTTCCATAATAGTTTAATCGACATTTTTATAATCTATTCCCCAGAAAATACAGCTCTTAGAGTTTTTGAAAAAGAGGGGCAAATTCAACCTTTAGGAATAAATGGTGAAGGCTTACTAAAACTTCTAAAAGTAATAAACAACTATGAAGATAAAACTCATATTGAAACCATTATAAAATCATTGCAACTCTTTAACTGGTTTGAAGACATAAAGATACT
>ERZ889078.615-NODE-615-length-32034-cov-10.316333_pt1 | contig 32034 bp, 24 predicted proteins | sample MGYA00521266_ERZ889078 | MGnify/ENA primary metagenome ERZ889078 (study PRJEB32303, sample SAMEA104408618) | aquatic metagenome | biome: Brackish water; feature: Pelagic; material: water | place: Baltic Sea | collected 2014-06-16T06:34:00 | depth 76,534 m ...
AAGGTATTACCCGTTGCAGTGACGGCCTTATCCTGATTTATGATCCGGAGAAATTCCTCTCTTCATCGGAAGAGTTTGACCTTGAAGAAGCCTTGAAGAGCAACAAAATCAAGAAGGTACAAATAAATGAATAACCATTCCCACATAGCGCAAGCCAGTAAGGTTGTATCAGAAAAGCTGGGGCTTTATTTTCCGGAGAATAGGTACCAGGACCTCTCTGCGGGGCTGCACGAGGCATCAAAGGAACTTGGCTTTGAAGAAGATGGGACAACATTTATTTCCCTGCTGATTGAACAAAAACTATCCAACAAACAACTTGATATCCTGGCCGAAAAGCTGACAATTGGCGAAACCTATTTTTTCAGGGAGAAACAAATCCTTACAGCATTCAGGGAGATGATCATCCCGTCACTGGTAAAAAAAAGAGAATTTACCACCCGTTCGATCCGGATCTGGAGTGCAGGATGTTGTTCCGGGGAGGAACCCTATACGCTGGCAATGATCCTTTCAGAGATCATCCCCGACATTGCTTCCTGGAATATTTCCATCCTGGCAACAGATATAAACAGGAGATTTCTGGATAAGGCCGCAAGTGGAAAATACACGCCCTGGTCTTTCAGGGAGACACCCGTTGAAACCAAAAAAAGATATTTTACCCCTGCTGGCAGAGAGTTTGAGATCTCTCCTGATATTCGTAACATGGTCAATTTTAAGCACTTGAACCTTGTAAATGATCCGTTTCCTTCAGAACGAAGTAACACAAACTCGATGGATGTGATTTTCTGCAGGAATGTACTGATGTATTTCGCGCCAGAAACTGCCAGGGCAGTTGGGGAAAAATTCTATCACTCACTTACAGATGAGGGTTGGTTTATTACCAGCCAGGTTGAACTTTCTGACGAGCTATTCCATCTGCTTGGCAAGGTAAATTATAAAGATTCATTCCTCTATCGGAAAACAGAAAAAAAGGTTGATCTTCCAAAAAAATTGCAACTTACTGAAACAAAGCGATCGAAAGCATTCTCAACTTCATCAATAAAACATCAGAATGGAAATTTGAAGCCGGTTGTTCAGGTAAAAACCCCTGAGTCCGTTAAAAAGTCACCGAAAGCAACCGAGGATCCGGTTACAGATCTGATGGAACTTACGAGGAGCTTCGCAAATCAAGGAGATCTGAAAAATGCTCTCCGATGGTCGGATAAGCTTATTGACACCGACCGATCCAATCCAGAAGGCTACTACCTCCAGGGAATGATACTGTTTGAACAAGGGGAACTGATTGAGGCTGAGAAACAACTGAAAAGGGCTCTTTACCTTGACCCCGATCATTTATTATCCCATTTTCAAATGGCCACACTATGCCTTCGGTCAGGAAAAGAGAAACAAGCCAGGAAGCATAAACAGAATGTTATTGATTTGCTTCAAAAATTCCAGGATGACACTTTCATTCCGGGCACCGAAGGAATGACAGCTGGCCACCTGAGAGGTCTTTTGCAACCTATAAATATATTGGAGCATGAGTGATGAAAAGGAAATACTGAAAAACAGGGCTCGTGAACTTGCTAAACAGGATGAGACCAAATTATCCGATAAGGGAGTTCTGAAGGAGATGCTCAGTTTTCTTCTTTCCGGGGAGCATTACGCAATAGAGACCTCATTTGTAATGGAAGCCCTGAACATCCATGAGATGACTCCGATCCCCGGGACTCCTGCTTTCCTTACCGGAGTTATGAACGTAAGAGGAAGAATAATCCCAATGATCAATCTGAAGAAGTTCTTCTCGTTGAAAGAGGAAGGGATCGTTTCTTCTACGAATGCTATCATCCTTAGGGATCAAACATATGAAGCTGCGATTCTGACCGATGCCATCTTACCGACCCACTGGGTTGCAGAATCTTCAATCCAACCGATTCCATCCAACCTACATGGGATCGGAGCTGAGCACCTGCTAGGGGTAACTGGAGATGCGGTTATCATCATCGACGGCAAAAGCCTCATCAAAAAGCTTGAAACAACATTAACAAACAGAAAATCTTAATATAAACAATCATAAACCAAGGAGAAACGATCATGAAATCCGGATTAATCATCAGCACCCGTACCCAGTTGTATCTCGGAGCGGGAACCATTCTAACCTGTGTGATCATAGTGATCATGTCAGGAATTGTGGGGACCCAACAAATCGATGAGATTTACGCGAAGATTGAACAGTCGAACAAAATCAGCAAGATGCTAACAGAGATGAAAGCGGACCAAAACCGAAATCATTCCCTTGCTTTGCAGATGGTGATGACCAGCGACATAAATCAGCGGATAGAACTGGAGAATGAGATCCGTACGAAGGCCGATGAAATCACCACATTCCATGGAAATATGGAGCAATTGCTTCTCACCACACCTGAAACCCTAGTCAAATACAAGGAAGTGGAGGCATTATTCGCCGAATACAGAAAAAACCGGGAACACCAGATTATGCTTTTGAAAGAGGGAAAGACAAATGAAGCAATCGTTCTCACCACAATGACCCAGATGCCCTTATATAAAAAACTCCTTTCGAACATTAATACCATTCAAGCTGATCTTGCTGCAAAGACTGAGGAGCTGACCATTGAGGCTACCAATGTGAGTAAGAGCGCCCGGATTGGGATCTGGATTCCCGGAGCGATCTCAATGGTAGTTGTTGGATTAATGGTTGCCTGGGCTATCTGGGTTATCCGGAGCCTGATCAAAGGGATTACCAAAGGGATCAACATCCTGGATATAACTTCCAATGAAATTCTGACCACTGCAACCGAGGTCTCGACTGGTGCTACTGAAACAGCCACCTCTGTGGCGGAGACTACAACGACTATTGAAGAAGTCCGTCAAACATCTCAACTTGCAAATAAAAAAGCCATAAAAGTTCTGGAGAACTCTCAAAAGGCCTCTGAAGTAGCAGAAAATGGCAAGTCATCTGTCATGAAGACGATCGAAGGGATGCAGCGAATCAAAGCCCAGATGGATCTTATTGCTGAAAGCATTGTCCAGTTAGCTGACCAGAGTCGGGTGATCGGAGATATCACTACCACAGTCAACGACCTGGCTGATCAATCGAATCTGCTTGCTGTTAATGCAGCCATTGAAGCAGCTAAAGCAGGTGAGCAGGGACGAGGTTTTGCTGTTGTAGCTCAGGAGATCAGAAGTCTGGCAGAACAATCAAAAAAGTCGACATCACAAGTAAAGGATATCCTTAACGAGGTTCAAAAATCAGTAAGTCATGCCGTGATGGCAACAGAACAAGGGAGTAAAGCTGTTGAAAATGGGAGTGCCCTTGCCAACGAAAGTGGGGAGGTAATTGAATTGCTGGCTGAAACAGTTGAGGAGGCCGCCCAATCCGCTCTCCAGATCTCTTCATCAACCAACGAACAAATGGCCGGGATGGATCAGATCGTCCCAGCGATGGAGAACATTAAACAGGCCAGTGAACAGAATGTGATTGGAACGAGGCAAACACAGACTATTGCCGCGAATCTTTCAACACTAGGTGAGACATTGAAAATAACGATCAAGAAGTTTAAGGTATAACCTGCTAATGGATAGCAAACAGGAAGCGTTTCTCAAGGAGCTGCTGGCTGATTTCAAGATTGAGGCTGCCGAGCACCATCAGGCCATCATCAACGGGTTGATTGATCTGGAGCAGAATCCGCAGGCTGAGACAAGCCCGCAACTGATTGAAACAACATTCCGTGAGTTTCATAGCCTCAAAGGTGCCGCCCGTGCAGTCAATCTGCTCGATATAGAGAGGTTATGCATGAGCGCAGAAAGTGTCTTTCATCTGTTGAAGGAGCAAAAAATCTCCCTTTCCAAGGAAATTTTTGACGTTTTTCATAAAGTTGCTGATACCCTTCAGATAATGTTATCTGAGGTTGAAAAGAAAGAGAAGTCCATTCGGACTGAAGCCATCAAAACATTACAGAGGAGACTTGAGAAATGTACGTTAACGGTTCGCCAAACATCAATAGGACTCCCCACTCCTCCAACGTTCAAATCAGATGCATCGGAACGCCAACTCATTTCGGAGCCGGAAACCGGTTCAACTTCCCAGGACGAGCTCCCGACAGCGGAAAAACTTACGGATTCAGGGAGTGTCAGGATTCCCACAAAGAAACTCAATGCCTTGCTGAACCAAGCTGAAGAGTTGATCTCTGCAAAATCGACTCTTCAGAGCCACATCAATGATCTCAGGGATATTCGCTCCCCGGATGAATCGCTGTACAAACTGTACAATAACATGAGCCAGTTTCAGCGCTCCTTCACCAGGATGATTGACAACCTGCTGGTAAATATTAAAACGACACTTCTTTACCCTTTTTCGACAGTTCTGGACATGATGCCCAAACTTGTCAGAGATCTCTCAAGAGAACAAAATAAGGAAATAGCATTCAACATCCTTGGTAAAGAGACAGAGATCGACCGTAGGATTCTGGAAGAGATGAAAGACCCGTTAATCCACCTGATCAGGAATTGTATCGATCATGGGTTGGAAACACCCGAAGAGAGAATAAAAGAGGGTAAACCGCCAAAAGGCTCTCTCTCAATATTTATCATCCAGGAGACCAATCAACAGGTGATGATTATCGTTAGTGACGACGGTTGCGGTATCCGGAAAGAAAAGGTACTGGCATCTGCAATAAAGAACGGGATTGTCACGGAAGAAGCATCCTTGAAAATGACCGATCAGCAGGTATTTGCTCTGATCTTTCGTTCAGGAATTTCAACGAGTCCTTTCATCACCGACCTTTCAGGCCGGGGGCTTGGGATGGCAATTGTTTCAGAGAAAGTAGTTAAACTGGGAGGATCCATATCGGTGGATTCCACGATTGGTAAAGGAACAACGTTTACCATCCTGCTGCCGCTGACTCTTTCCACTTTTCATGGAATTCCAGTCAGGGTGCAGGATCAGCTTTTCATTATTCCAACCAATTCAGTCGATCTGGCTGTCCGGGTCAGTCCCGGGGATATCAAAACCATTGAAGGAGTACCGGCGATTTCGCTCGACGGACAAATGGTAGGATTGGTATATATGAACGACGTACTGGGAATTCCATACAGGAGATCAAAAAAAGAGGGTGACACTACCTTTCCGGCATTAGTCATGGGAGCCTCTCTGAGAAGAATTGCATTTGTAGTTGACGATGTAATGGGAGAGCAGGAAGGGATTGTTAAAGACCTTACACCAATCCTGGGAAAAGTCAGGAACCTGGCAGGTGTGACGATCCTTGGAAGCGGTCAGATTGTCCCGGTACTCAACATCCCGGAACTGTTTGAATCTGCTGCACAGATCTCATCCGATACATCTGTAAATACGGTGATTGGCCGTATGTCACCTGAAGAGACGAAAGCACAATCGATCCTTGTTGCAGAAGACTCCATTACAGCCAGGTCGCTGATCCGGAACATTCTTGAAACGGCAGGATACATTGTTCAGACGGCAGTTGACGGAGAGGAGGCATTTCAGTTCCTTCAAAAGGAGTGGTTTGACCTTCTGGTTTCAGATGTAGAGATGCCTAGGATGAACGGGTTTGAACTTACCTCACGAATCCGGGAAGATCAAAAGTTAAGCGAGCTCCCGGTTATCCTGGTCACAGCCCTGGAGTCAGCTGACGACAGGCAACGGGGCATGGATGCAGGAGCAAATGCATATATCAACAAGAGTAGTTTTGAACAAAGTAACCTTGTGGAAACAATCCACCGGTTAATATAATGAGCAAAGAGGCTAAGATACGTGTGCTAATTGTGGATGATTCCGTCACAGCAAGGAATCTTTTGAAGCTATTGCTCTCGGAGGATCCACAGTTCGAAGTCATTGGCATTGTTTCTGACGGCGCTCAAGCGATCGCATTTCTGGAGAAGGAGAAACCTGACGTTATCAGCATGGATATCCACATGCCTGTAATGAATGGGTTTGAAGCTACACGGCAGATAATGTCAAACAACCCTGTTCCCATCGTAATCGTATCCACGGCCTTCAGCCCCAACGAAACTGACCTATCGTTCAAAGCACTGGAAGCAGGCGCACTGACTATCCTTCCACGACCTATAGGCCCAGGACATCCTGATTTTCAAAGGAATGGCAAAATATACCGGTCGACACTGAAATCACTTTCCGAAGTAAAGGTAATCAGACGACACGGTGGAAAATTCATCCCCAGGGAAATCAGAGAAACGGATCAAAATAAATCAGATTGCCGGCCTGATGTGGAGCAGGATCAACTCACCGGCAACTTGGTTGCCATAGGGGCTTCGGCAGGAGGTCCGGGTGCCTTGCAAACCATCCTGAAATCTATTACACCTGATTTCCCAGCCCCAATACTTATCGTTCAGCATATTGACAAAGGGTTTGCAGAGGGGTTCGCACAATGGCTCGGACACGCTTCATCTGTTCCGGTTAGCATTCCAAAAGATGGAGATCGCCTGTTACCCGGACGTGTTTATCTTGCTGCAGGGGACCATCATCTGGGAGTAAAGAGAGTAGGAGTAGCAGATATGTCCAGTTCTTCCCCTGAACACGGTCTGCGCCCTGCTGTAAGTTTCCTTTTCCGCAGTGCGGGAGCGGTCTATGGTAAAAACGCTGTTGCCATCCTGCTCTCTGGTATGGGTCGAGATGGGGCTGCAGAATTAAAAATCCTGAAGGAGTTGGGTTCTTTCACAATTGTCCAGAATGAGGAGACTGCCCTTGTGTACGGTATGCCCGGAGAGGCTATCCGGCTTCATGCTTCCTGTAGGGTCCTTCCTCCGGAGAGGATGGTTCAAGCAATATTAAATCAATTCAATTCGTTAAAGAAACATTAATCTATTATGAGTAGCGGATACAACATTACATTGGGAGACAGCTATATCATGGCTGTAGAAGATTCTGTGGTTCAAGCGAAACGGCTGAAGCATTTTTTGGATGAAAACAACTTGAATTCCAAGGTTTTCTATACAGCCATGGAGGCCTACGATGCGGCAGTTTCAGATCCGCCTGTACTTATCATCAGCGACATTGTCATGCCTGGCATGGATGGGTACGAATTTTGCACAAGGCTTAAACAGAGTCATGAACTGAAAGAAATCCCGATCATCCTGCTCACATCCCTGAGAGATCCCCTGGATATCATCAAAGGATTACAGGCGGGTGCCGACAACTTTATTACCAAACCATACGAAGAGAAATACCTCCTTTCACGGATAAACTACCTGCTTGCAAATCGTGAGATCAGGAAGTCTGGTGGCGGAGAGATGGTGCTTGAGATCGTTTTCAGGGGAAATAAATACGCGATAAACTCCGATAAAAAGCAGATCCTCGACCTTCTACTCTCCGTTTATGAGGCTGCCGTACAGCGCAACGATGAGCTGATCCTGGCCCAGGAGCAACTTCAGGCCATGAATGAGAACCTTGTTGCGGCCAACCGGGAGTTGGAGTCCTTTTCATACACTGTTTCGCATGACCTGCGTTCCCCGCTGCATACCATACATGGGTATACCCAATTGATGCTTGAAGACTATGCTGACAGGCTTGATCCGGAAGCACTGGGGTTTTTGGATACCATCCTGTTAGCTTCGAAAAACATGTCGCAACTGATTGACGACCTGTTAAAATTCTCACGTTCAGGCAGAGTTGTCATAGAGAAGACAAAAGTAAACCTGAGCGACATTGCCAACCAGGTTATGCTGCTTATCCGTCAGCGGGATTCCGGAAGGGATGTGCATGTTAAGATCCAGGAAGGGATTTCAGGGCATGCTGACAAGAACCTCATGGGAGTCGTGCTGGATAATTTAATGGGAAATGCCTGGAAATATTCAGGAAAGAATGCCGAAGCAGAGATTGAGTTTGGGCAAACTGTGATAGATGGGGAACCGGTATATTTTGTTAAAGACAATGGTGCCGGGTTTGACATGGAGAAAGCTGATACCATGTTCAGCCCGTTTGAGCGGTTTCATTCCAATGAGGAGTTCCCGGGAACTGGAGTCGGATTGGCAACTGTTAAGAGAATTCTTGAAAAACACGATGGGCTGATCTGGGCTGAAAGCCAGGTTGGAATTGGATCTGTATTCTATTTTACATTGCCCGAAGGTCGCTGATTAACCCCTAAATCCCCAAAAGGGGACTCCCCTTTAATGTTGAAGAAATCCTGGCAGGTTAGCTGACTTTTTTACTGCGTTTTCGTTCGTTTTCGTCGAGGATAATTTTTCGAAGACGGATAGATTTTGGGGTTACCTCCACATATTCATCTCCCTGGATATATTCCATAGCTTCTTCCAGGCTGAATTTAATTGCCGGGATGATAACTGCTTTATCATCAGATCCTGAAGCACGTACGTTGGAAAGTTTTTTGGTTTTGGTAAGATTGATCAGCATATCGTCGCTGCGTGTATTTTCACCAATCACCTGGCCGGCATAGATGGGGGCATTAGGTTCGACGAAAAATTTGCCACGGTCCTGGAGCTTATCAATCGAATAGGTAATAGCGATGCCCATCTCCATTGCGATCAGGGAGCCATTGATCCGGTTGACCATATCCCCTCTCCAGGGTTCATAGCATTTAAACCGGTGAGCCATCACCGCCTCTCCTTCAGTAACTGTAAGAATCGGATTACGCAATCCAATGAGTCCGCGAGCCGGGATCGTGAAATCGATGATGATCCGGTCCCGTTTATTTTCAATGTTCACGATCTCTCCCCGCCGTCTTGTCACCAATTCAATCACTTTTCCGGAAAAGGGCTCAGGGACCTGGATTGTAAGGTTTTCCACCGGTTCCATCGTAACACCGTTAATCAGTTTGGTTATTACTTGTGGTTGTCCCAATTGAAACTCATAGCCTTCACGTCGCATTGTCTCGACAAGAATTGCCAAATGGAGCACGCCACGACCATAAACCAGAAATTTCTCAGGTGTTTCTGTCTCTTCCACGCGCAAAGCAAGGTTCTTCTCAGTTTCTTTGAACAACCGTTCCCGGATATGGCGTGAGGTTACAAACGTCCCGTCTTTTCCTGCAAAAGGTGAATTGTTGATCGTAAAAACCATACTCATGGTAGGTTCATCAACAGCAATCGGTTTCAGAGCGATTGGATTTTCTCCGTCAGCAATGGTATCACCAATATCGAAATTCTCAGGACCCAGGATTGCACAAATCTCCCCGGAACCAACTTCCCATTTCACTTTCTCCTTGCCGAGCCCTTCAAAAAGGTAGAGCTCCTTGATTACCGATTTTATTATGCGTCCATCTCTTTTCACCAGGGATACGGTCATCCCGGCCTTAGCAACTCCGCTCGTTATGCGCCCTACAGCGATTCGCCCTACGTATGATGAATAATCGAGGGAGCTGATCTGCAATTGCAGTGAACCTTCGACTGTAGGGGGGGCAGGGATATGTTCCAGGATTGTATCAAGAAGGCAGTAAATATCGTTTGCTGGATTCCTCCAGTCATGCGACATCCATCCCTGTTTGGAAGAGCCATAGATTGTTGGAAAATTCAATTGATCTTCAGTGGCTTCCAGGCTGAACATCAGTTCAAACATCGCTTCATGTACTTCATCTGGAGAGCAGTTTGGTTTATCCACCTTGTTGATTACAACAATGGGTTTCTTCCCGAGCTCCAATGCTTTTTGCAATACAAACCGGGTTTGAGGCATCGGCCCCTCGAAAGCATCAACCAATACCAGAACACCATCGGCCATATTCAGCACCCGTTCCACTTCTCCACCGAAATCAGCGTGCCCGGGTGTGTCGATGATATTGATTTTCACCCCTTTGTAACGGACCGATACATTTTTGGACAAAATGGTGATCCCCCTTTCACGCTCCAGATCATTGGAATCAAGAATAAGATCTCCAACATCCTGATTCTCCCGAAAGAGGTTCGTCTGATGTAACATTCTATCTACCAGGGTAGTTTTCCCGTGATCGACATGAGCTATGATTGCGATATTCCGAATGCCTTGCATTTAATATATTTATATATGTTATTAAAAGAATTTGCAAAATTACGACTATTTTTTCTATGTTTGCGCCACCAAACAGAATATCATGATTAAATACTGGATAGCCCGTCAGATGGTGAAACGCACAAAGAAGAGGCAGTTTCCCATCGATTACCTCGAACAGAAGCATGTTGATCCAAAGGAGCCTTTCCCGAATGACAGTTCCTATTTTTACGGAGGAGACAAGAATGGGAATGCCTTCATCACCCGTATGGCTTTCCGTTGGACCACCCGTCCGCATGAGTACTGGCTGGACTTCTACCTGAAAGGGCTTGGTTTTTTTGGCATCCGTGAAGATCCTGGTCCTGATGGCGAAGGGTTCCAACAGGGGACCCTGAAATACGAACCGGTGGAAATTGGCAAGGTATGGCGCGTTTCGTATGAAGGAAAAGTAATTGATGAGCTGAATAAGCCACATGAATGTAAAATCGATCTGCTTTTTACCGGAGAGCATCCTATCTATGATTTTGCCAAAAGCTCCGACCAGCGGATAATTGCCAGGGCCATTGCCAATGAAAAATGGACCAAAGAGTTTTTTCATCACATGAAAGACACCCACCAGGTTCATTATGAACAAACGGGCAGGATTGCCGGAACTATCGCACTTGACAGAGATATCCACGAGCTTGAAATGATTGCTTCCCGGGATCACTCCTTCGGATCGCGCACATGGCTCACCTGGGATCGTCACTATTGGATCACAGGGGTTGCCGACAATGGCTACCGTTGGACGGTTACAACAATCAAATGGCAATTCCTTGGAAGGCTTACTGCCGGATTTGTTTTCGGACCCGATGGTGAAGCTGATGCCATCGTCGAATGCACAGATCTGGAAACTATCTCCAAAGATCAACTCCTCCCCAATCATGGCTTCATTGACATCAAGACAAGGAGTGGAAAACAGCACAAACTTGAATTCTGGCGGAATGGCGAATTTCCATACCTGCATGACGAAAAATACCATATGCGCGAAGGGATTGGCACATACAAGTTTGATGGGGTTGACGGCCTGGGGATGGTTGAGTTTGGTTTCCACGCGGATAAGTATAACTTGTGAACTGGTGAGCTAGCGAACTGGTGAGTTTGTGAGTAATGTCATTGCGAGGAGTGAAGCGACGCGGCAATTGTGAGTAAAGTGCGAGGAGCGAACATAGGAAAGTGAATACAAGGATTCAAACAAAGATAGTCAGCCTGGAGGAGATCAAGGATGAGCCTGTTGGTGGAAAAGCAATTGGACTTAAGCGTCTCAAAGAGCTGAAGCTGAAAGTTCCCGAGTCTTTTATTATTGTGCAGCCGGATCCGGATAATCTGGACCCGGATCTCCTGAATAAACACATTGATTTACTTGGAGATGGGCTGAAAGCCGTTCGCTCTTCCGCTGTCAGCGAAGATGGGCACGACGCTTCCTTTGCCGGCCAGTTTGAATCATTTTTGAACGTTAACGGCAAGGATGAAATCCTGAATGCTATCCGAAATTGTGTGACCGCTGCCTCCTCCGACCGGGTGAAGCAATACTCCCAAAGCCGTATCGCTGATGCCGATATGCGCATCTCAGTGATTGTTCAGAATATGGTTCCTGCCGCATGTGCCGGAGTTATCTTTACTGCAGATCCGGTTACCCACCGTCGCGACAAGATTGTTATCAATGCTGTTCCGGGACTTGGCGAGGATCTGGTCTCAGGGAAAAAAGACGCTCACCATTACGAACTGTTCAAAAGCGGATCAGATATTGAAGCAGGTTTCAATTCCAACGGTCATCTTCTTACATCCTCCCAACTGAAGGAGTTGATGGAAGGAGCTAAAAAAGCGGAAAAGTATTTTTGCATGCCTGTGGACATGGAGTGGGCGATTGATGAATCCGGAGTCTTGTTCTGGCTTCAGGCTCGTCCGGTTACCACCCTGAATAAAGTTCACTACAACGAATTGGATACCGTTAAAGGGTCCAGCGATGACATCTGGACCCTGGGAAATATTGGTGAGATGATGCCGGGGGTTACTACACCCCTCACCTACTCAGTGGTTGTTGATGCCATCGATTACGGTATGTGTGTGCTGGCCGACAAGGGAGGAGCTTTCAAGTTGAAGAACCGCAGGGATTATCGTTATATCCAGATGTTTTACAACCGGCTCTTTGTGAACCTGACTCATATGATGGAATACGCCGAATATATCTGGCTAAACAAGTCGGAGAATATCCAGTCGGCTTTAAGTGTTCAGGTCAATCCGGAAATAAAAGAAAAGCGAAAAGCTCCGCTTGCGAAGCGGGTATTCAACTTCGGCAAGCAAGCTGCAACTGTCATCAGGGCTAACATTTACCTGAAAAAACTCAGGAAACTGGCTGCCGGCTTCAGAATTAATACGAATCTATCTGTCAGGGAGTTATGGGAATCCCTAGGAAAAGGAAAAATGTATGTCAGTATCGGCTTCGGGCACCATCTGATCACATCCGGGCAATCCGGATCTCTCTATTCGGCTTTCATGGGTATTATGACCGACGACAAGAGGTTGCCGGATGCAAACGACCATAACATCGCAACGATCCTACTTTCAAATATCCCTCATATTGAGAGCGCTGATGCAGTAAAATCGCTGGAGTATTTTTCGCATGAAATCCGTAAGGACCAGGCTTTTGCCGAGAAATTTACGGCAGTTACTGCTGAAGCAGCATTGAACCTGATCATGGATGAAGCACCTTCTCAGATAAGAAGCATATACCGGGAGTTTATTGCAAGGCATGGTCACCGCTGTGTTCGGGAAAGCGAACTTCGTGAAAAACCATGGGAAGAAAACCAGTTGCATCTTATCCATCTTCTGCAAACGAAAGTCCGGTTTGGAGACCTCCAGCACCGATTCATTGATGTGAAGCAGGAGATTCGCAAGGCCCTGAAAAAACTCCCTCTTCACAAACGACTTGTTTTCAAGGCACTCCTTCCAACCGCCCGAACTGCAGTAGCGCGGCGTGAGATCTCAAAGGCCTTATCGATCAAGATGGTGAATGAACTCAGGAAGGGCTATAGGGCTTTGGCAACCAAGATGCTGGATCCTGGATCCACATCCTACCCCACCCCCAACCCCTCCCCAATTGCTTCGCATTCGCTCGCAAGGGAGGGGAGTATCAGGCATCAGGCATCGGGCATCGGGCATCAGGTATCGGGCATCAGTTTATTGGATGATTCGGACCAAATTTACTTTCTGACTCATGAAGAGATCGGCAAACTGATCGACTCAGAAGACAAGTCGCTACTTGAAAAGGCCAACCGCCGGCGAAAATTACTGCCTGAAACCGATAATCTGCAATTCAACGAAGTGTGTTTCGGCATCCCGGAGCCTATTGAGCACCCCGAAGTCGTTGAAATCAAGGAGGGCCAACTTCACGGGACTCCTGTAAGCAGCGGGAAAGTGAAAGCACGGGTCCGAATTATCCATACTCTCGAAGACGCCGACAAACTCGAGCGCGGAGAGATCATGGTCGCCTCGTTCACCGATATTGGCTGGACACCCTATTTCAGCATCATATCTGGACTTGTTACCGAAATTGGGAGTCCTCTTTCACACGGTGCGGTTGTCGCCCGGGAATATGGCATCCCGGCTGTTGTTGGAGTGAAAGGAGCAAGAGCGTCACTGGTGGACGGTGAATTTGTTCTCCTGGATGGTGACCGGGGGATCATTGAAAAGATGAAGGACGAGGGACGAAGGATTACCCCCCAACCCCCTAAAGGGGGAGTAAGTCCCCTTCAGGGGATTTAGGGGCAACCAGCGGACTACCTTTTCACCGGTTCCTCGAAAAGAGTCTTTTTCTTTTTGGCAAAGTTGATGTTACGGGAGAAGCGGAAGGAGAAGGCGTAATCGTTAGTTAGCTGCTTCCCGTTGACATATTTATAGATAGGATATTCAAACAGGAATCCGACACTCCAGTATTTGAAGAACGTATACCGCACCTGGGGAGTAAGAAACAGATAGGTGCCTCCGGTAGCATTGATCTTCTCTTTATTATTGTCAGAAGCACGATCTCTTATCATAGTGCGAACCTGAAGGGCTGTGGTAAAGTTTCGTAAGAAAGTATATGATCCGTAAAGGGAAATATTATACAGATTTCCATACTTGTAGTTGGTTCGCTCGGTGTTGATCCGCTGTGAGAATTCAGCATTTCCACTCAGGAACGTTGCAAACTTACCATTCATAAACCGTTTGGAGACAAGCAATCCGGCATTGTACTTAAAACTGCCTGATGAGGGTTGGATATCAATCGGAAGTACCACCGGACCATTCATCTGATCAAACTTCCCGACAGGTAAAGTGAAATCAAACGAAGGAAAAATATCGATTGCAAGAGGGGTATTTTGATAGACATTGTATTGCACTCCCAGAATCATATCCCCGAATCCATTTGCCTTGCGGTCATAACCGAAGTCAAACGACTGTGCCTTGCTGAAAAAATATCCGATTTCGGCCCTCACTTTCAGCCTTTTGGTGATCCCGTAAGAGACACGGAGAGAGGAGAAATCGAAATAGGAATAATCAATGTATTTGTAATCAGTCTTTTGGTGCCCTTCGTAATAGATGCTGGAATAGCTATGCAGATATAGCAGAGATACCTCTAACATATTCTTTCCGGTTCCTCCGGGAGATCCATCAGCAGAGATCGGATTTCCGGCAGCACAGCACTGAGCATCAGCCTGTATGTATAGCATACAAAAGATCGAAAAGAGCAAAAGGAATTGTAACCGCACCAGAGAATTGATATTATGGGATGTAGATATATATCAGGGCTGTATCCATCACACTGCCTTTATCATTTGCTGCCGTACACTTGATATACTTTTCTCCCAGGCAGCAATCAGATCCGGTAAACCGAACCTGAGATCCCTCTTCATTTAACGGGAAAATATCTCCCAGGTCCACCTCCCAGGTATAGATGATGTTGCCTCCTGAGGCGATACAAGTAATTATAGAAGGTTCTGTACCACCAACCTTTATACTGTCATGGTCGGCTATCAGGCTGATAATTTGAGGGAATGTGGTATTGGCATCGGGAGCCGGGTTACTTTTCTTATTGCATCCAGCTAATGAAACAACCGTTAACATTAGCAGAAGAGTTATCACATTCAGTTTCATATGTTATTGTATAAGGATAAGTTTCGAGTTTAATATAATTTCACCGTTCAGAGTTACTACAGCCACGAACTGACCACTCTCAAGTGAGGTGAGATCCAGGTAGGTATGAGACTGCAATGGCAGCTTTCTTTGATAAACTTGCTTGCCGTTCATTGAATATATTTTAAGAAATGCCTCCTGATGTGGTAGTTCCCCTCCAAAATCAAGAGTAACATTTCCATCTCCAACAGAGGGATAAACCGATACCATGTATGGGTTCACAGGCTCAGTAATTCCGACCGGAAACATCCAGATACCCATCAGGCTAAGATATCCGATCTGAACATTGGTATAGTCAATGGTTCTCTCGTATTCACAGCAGGTTCCAATCAGCAGAGCATACAAGTCGTCGGGTGCCCGATACCATTCCGTATCATGACCTGTATCGGCTATAGCCTGCATAATCTGGAATGCATCGGTAATTGACTCGTCATACTCAACAGTGGTTACTTTGGTGTCGTAGTTCCAATCCGAGGATAAAACCCCTTCAGTCAGGTTAAGCTTCCCTTCAATGCGAAGCTTGCAGAGGTAGCAATTGCCAAGGGTTGGAAAAGTAATCTGCGTGCTTTCAACCGGTTGGGCGAAGATCCCGCTTGCCACTATCACTGAAAGGCAAATTGTCAGAAGTAAGTTTCTGGTCATAATAGCTGGATTAGGTTTTAAGGTAACAAAATTATCTTTTTACATATCTGAAATTCCGAATTTACAGATAGTAAAATACGGGTTTGAGCCGATCTATATCGTGTGTTCTACGACAAATATCGATGTGACGGGGTTAGAAATTGGAAATTGCAGACTATAGACTAAAGACAAGGAACTGCCAACTGCCAACTGGTATCAGGAGATATCGCTGATCCGTTCCAGTTTTTCTTTGTCGGTGATGACAACTGTGTTTCCCTGAAGTTCAATAATTTGCTCCCCGGCAAGCTCTTTCAGGGTTCGTATCACACTATCCTTGGACATACCGGTAAAATCTGCCAGATCCTGCCGGGATATTTCAATTCTGAAATCCAGCTCATTAAAGATTTCATTGTGCAGGTATATCAGTCCGTCAGCTATTCGTCCGGGCATATTTTTATGGGTGAGACTGATGAACCTTTCCTGGTTGAAGATGCCGTTCCGGCTAAGCTCCTTCATGAATGCTTCTGCAAAGTCAACATTTTCACGGATGATCTGTTTAAACACATTGATCTCGATGAAGCAAACAGAGGAGTCGGCAACAGCCGACACCGAAAAGTAGTGAATATTATCCATGAAAATCCCGGGCCCTCCCAGGAACTGGGTAGGTTTGATGAACTGAAGGATCAGGTTTCGGTTACCTGAGCCCTGTATATATACCTTAGCTACCCCTGAAGTGAAGCTTATCACGTGTGCCATTGGTGCACCCTGTTTCGCAATGATCTCGCCCGACTTAAAGAAGACTCTTCTCCTGGATCTGTCAACAAGTTCCAACTCCTCAGGCCTCAAGTACCGGAAAAGTGGGGACTTCATGGAGCAGTTGCAGCAATGAAGATCTTTTTGTTTTTGTTGGTTGAACATAATTATCAGAGAGTCACGGACAAAGATATAAAAAGGAGGGGATCATTGGCATAAGAATTTCAAGGAGTGACTTGACATATGCGATAACAATTTGTATATTCGTATCGACATTTAATCAATAAGCCATGAAAAGATCATTGGTTTCATTATCAATCCTGTTGTTTATTACTGTAGGATTCATGGGCAACACACAACCCTGTGCAGATCCTGGAAACATCTATTCTTTTACCTATGATGGAACAACTTATGAAGTAGTTAAAGAGATGAAGTCGTGGGAGGAGGCCGCTGCATGTGCTGTGGAGCGCGGTGGCTACCTGGTTCAGATCAATGACCAGGGAGAGCAGGATGCTGTTTACGATGCCATTGTCAATGGCGCTGCTGTTCCTTCAAATTACACTGTAGTCCCTGATGGTGGTGGGATTGCTTACGTCTGGATCGGTGCCACTGATAAGGAGACTGAAGGGGTGTGGCTCTGGGACGGGAATGATGATGGGACAGGAGAGAATTTCTGGAATGGAGAGGGTGCAGCAGGGGGAGGTGGTGGAAGTGCTGTGGGTGGAGCCTTTGTCAACTGGGGAGGTGCATCCACCGGGACATACAAGGAACCCGACGATTTCGGTTCGGGTCAGGATGCAGCAGCGATAGGACTTGCCGGCTGGCCTTCGGGGAGTGGTTCACTTGGGATCGCTGGAGAATGGAATGACATCAGATTGACCAATACAATCTATTTCGTCATTGAGATCGATAACACCTCCTTGATTGAAAAGGACAACAACCCATTAAAGATTTATCCGAACCCTGCGAGGGATCAGTTGACAATTCAAATGAATCAGACAAACAGGCTTATCGGGACAGTTTCACTGTTTAACATCCAGGGCGTACAAATCTTGCTGGAAACAAACCTGGCATCCCATAAAGTTATAATGAGCACCATCTCTATCCCATCCGGATTCTACCTTTTAACCATAAGGATGAATAACGGAGATGAGACCATGCACCGGCTTGAGATTCTGCACTAGCCAGGCAAGGATTCTTCTTCCCCTCGAATCAGTTACGGAAGTTTACCGCTCCATGTTACTATTTCGATCGGCTTTGGTGCGAATGTATTGCCGGTAAACTGTTGGTTATTGCCATACTCAAGTAAAATTCCATTTCCGGTTGCTTCAATTTCCCAGGTCCAGTTATAGGAGTAATCTCCCGGCGGAACAACGAATGTAACCAGCATGGAAACCGAATCACCTGATGTAAAATCAGCAGATACCATTTGCCAGGGTACCACAGGTGAACTCACCTCTTTCTTAACCGTGCCTGCCTCAAAATACTGAATCTTCAGGCTCGTGTAATCGCCGGTTATCTGAAACTTGTAGTCAACCGTGTATTTTTTAATCGGGTCAGGTTGAGGATCTTCTTTCTTTTTACATTGTGCTGCTAACAGAAGAAAGACTCCTGCTAAGAGGATAAATAATGAACTTCTTTTCATATTACTTTTTTTTTATTAAAATCAAATAAGGATTGTCAAAGATAAGATATTTCAACCAATGATAATCCCCATATTTTTCATCAGGAATGAGGCATTGAGATTTTTACAAACTCCCGGCTGCAGCTTGTAATCAATCTCCATCCGATCACCTTCAATAGAGATCTCAAAACAAAGGTTTATGATATTCTCCGGATAATGATCAACTAATTCACCCAATAACAGGTCGTGCGTAGCAAACATACCTGCCAGCCGGTATTTCATCAGTTGCTTGATCAGTGCAATTGAACCTGTCTGTTTATCTTTTGAATTGGTTCCTTTCAAAATCTCATCCAGTAAAATCAGAAGTTGTTTCCCCTTCTCAAGTTCATCGATGATCTCCTTCAGTCGCTTCAATTCCGCATAAAAATAGGACTCCCGTTTTACCAGGGAATCGTTGGTTCGGATGCTGCTGTATATCTCAATCGGGGTGAAATGCATTTTCTTTGCAAAAACCGGTGCTCCGATCATGGCCAGCAGCAGGTTGACTCCAACCGTGCGCAGGAAGGTACTCTTGCCCGACATATTGGCACCTGTGATAATACAAAACTGGTTCCATCCCCGGATCTCAATGTCATTTTTCACACACTCCTCTTTCCTGATTAACGGATGTCCGATCTCCCTGGCATTTAAATGAAAGTCGCCTGAACGTGTCTCCGGATAGATGAACTCCGGATTGTTGAATGCGAACGTGGCAAGACTGGAAAGTGCATCATACTCGGCCAGCACATCAAACCACGTGGGGACCAGGTCCCTGTTCCTGATACGCCACTTCTCAACTGCGATCAGCAGGTGAATATTAAACATCAGCAGGCCATTCAGAAAAACAGAAGCGATCAGGTTGAGGTTGGAATCCATCCAGTTCAAAAGATTTGCCAGCCTCTTGATAACACGTCCGGGAGTTTCAGTATTCTCACTGTTCAACCTACTCTTCAGGGACTTAGCATAATCCGACGAAAAAGGTGTCTCCTCCAGGAGGGTGAGCGCCTGCGCATACCTCTCAAGAATGTTGAATTTGGATGTGATCGTCTGATGGACTGACTGTGTGTGTCGGCCATAGGCAAAGGTAAACAGCAATTGCAGGATGATCAGGAACACGGGAAACCGGTAAGGTATCAAACCTGCAATTGAGAGCCCGAGAAAAATAAAGGTAACCGACGGGATTATGTAAACGGCGATTTTCAAAAACCTTATACCTGAGAGTTTTTTTTCATCTTTAAGCCACGTCGAAAGTTCTGACAGGTCACTCTCAGAAGTAGTTCCTGAATAAAATATCTTTTGAAGTGTTTGTCTGAAATCAGGAAGTCTCTTGATCTCTTCCACCGCCTGTTGACGCTCCCGGATCTGGTCCCGAAATATAAAGGCCGATTGAAAATACCCGGCTAACCGGATTCTGCCGAAGATGGTTGAGGTACGGTTGATATATTGAAACAAAGACCCGATGCCAAATATATCAAGGTCGTGTGTGTAAGGATGCTGATGGTCTATAAACTCCGATCCCGGGTCAAATACAGAATAATCTCCCTTCAGTGCGTCAATCTCCTGTCTGTTAATTGAAACCAGCGCCTCCAGCTTCTGAATCATTTGCTTCAGACGGGCATCAATGACCCCGGCAATAATAAATCCTGCAAACGCTGACAAGGCTGCAAAAATATAGAGAGGTTCAGGAATACTGGTAAACATGATAACAAGGAAAATAATCAAAAGGAACATGGCCAGACGTATCCATGGAACAGGCTTCAGTTTTCTCCTCAGGCGATCCTGCCGGAGAGAATAGGAATCTATTCGTTGCTGATATTCAGTTACAGGAGAAAGCAATAGGATGTCAGATTTTAGATTTAAGAACTTAGATCGAGAAGGTAGAATGCGGAATTTAGAAGTTTATTGTGTGGGAAGTCTTACAATTTCTACTTTCATTTCATTTCCAATGCCTGAGTGCCAGGATATCCAAATGTTGTCGCTGGAATCAACAATAATTTTAGGATGACGGGCGGTTTCATCTTTTTCTGAAATCAGAACCGGATCGCTCCACACTCCATCAAGCTCCCTGGCCAGGTAGATTCCCCAAGGTTTACCGGAGATGTGATTCCTGCCACTCCAAACTATATATTTATTCTCCTGTGTATCACACGCTCCATCGGGAGTCTGATTCAGTGTTGTAATCGGATCTATTGTAAGGATTCTTCCCGGCGTCCATCTACCGGTAATACTGTCAAATCTGGCAATCTTGATTTGCTGAAGTCCATGGTTATTAAGTACGTCCCATCCGCTGGATTCCCACACTACAAAGAGCTCTTCTCCATCTGTGAATATATCCGGATACCCCCCCTGTTCCCAATCATCTTCCGATTCAGAAGGTTGTGTGATGGTGACAGCAGTATCCGCAAGGGCTCCACCGCAAACACCGCAGGTGGCAGGGTAATGTTGATTCCAGGCGCCCCAGACCTCATCACCATAGTTTACCAATGAAGGCCACCATGCATTTGTATAGTCCTTTGTATATATACGTGGTGCCACCAGAACCTGATGTATATTGCCCGAAATCCCGTTTTTCATTGACCTGAATTTGAGAAAGCGTTGGTTAGCAAGCCATTCACACCAGGCTATTGTCATTTCTCCATTGGCCCCAATGACAACATCAGGTGTCACAACGTCAAATGGATCTTTCGGTGTAAGCAGTATTTCATCCGAAAACCGTCCTCCTTTGAACGACTTGGTATAAAGCCGGTAGTAGTTGTCCTGATTGTTGAGGTAGAACAACCAAACCTCATCACCGTCAACAACCAGCTTCGGATTATAACTGTTGCTCTCATTGTATTCGGCATACCAGGTTTTAACATCTCCTGCAGAGTTGACATTTCCGAGCAGGATATTGCCATCCTCTTCCCATGTTACCCAGCAGCTGCCATCCAATCCGGCAGCGATTTCCGGGAACCTGCATGCACCATTTCCCAGACTCCAGATCGCTCCTTCTTCGAGGGGACGATAACTTGTCTCAATGTCGGGAGTTGCTGACGACGTCAGGCCTTTGGGTTCGGGTGCCTCGCACCGCTTGACACAAAAGGCTTCGCGGGGAACATCACTAAATGATCGATCCCCTGAGAAATGCCATCCGGCGGGATCATCTTTATCGAAATGTCCGTATAACAATCGCTTCCCCTGTGCCGGACGATCTCCTGAAAAGACGATATAGTCCAAATAGTTGGCAGGCCAGAAGAGCTTGGAATAGCCTCCTGAGATTATCAATACGACATACTTTTCCGGATTAAACGGATTGGGAAAGCATCCGTAGAAAGCAACAGTATCAGTTGGGAACCGGTACTCCCCCATTCCAAACGAATGCTCATCCATGTTCAAAGGGATTTCATGCCCCTTAAAAAGCTCCATTAATTCCGTCAGATCAGATCCTGAACGAATGAATAGATGTTTTTTCTTATTATCCTCAGAGAGGGTATCAAAAGAGCTGAAACTATATGCCTTGTATTTCTCAGCAAAAGCTTTTTCTTCTTCGTCAATTATGGATCCACCCGGTACGACATAAACAGCCTCCATGGAACCATTTTCATAGATCAGCCTGGTTGCCATATGCATCTCACCGGTGGGATGAAACCTGGCTGTACTATCCCATAAAAAGGACTTCAGGGTGTCAAATTTTGAATAGTTATAAAAATCCTGTAAAACCTGTTCCCCAGCCTTGAATGCCAGCAATGTTGGAAACCCGTTCTGATGGTATTCATGCAACGAAGGCGGATAGGTCAGGATTGGAGTGTGCCATCCGAAGTGTTTCTGAAAGGCATAGATATCCAGCTGCGGGTTGAAAAGGCTCATATGGTAACTCCAACCTCCAAACTGTTCATTGTTGCCGATGTAGTTATTCTCGGTAAAATAGCCATCAATCATACAATAACCGCAGTTGGACGTTGAAAATGGAACGATCACTACCGGATCACCGGAATTAATTTCACGGTTCAACCTGATACGTTCACCCCAAAGATCTTCGGCACCGCGTCCGGGCAAATCTTTTGATAGATGGTTGCAGGAAGAGAGCAAAAGCATCAAAAGAAAAACAGAGAAAAACGATCGTAGCACGGATCTAGTGATTAGTTAGCAAATGGGTTTGAAGTGATCGCGAAAGTGAAAACAACTTCTCAATAAGTGAGCCATCAAGGATCCATTCCTGAGTGGTAACAAGGCCAAACTGTGGTTTTCCCTTCAAAGAAGGAATGAAATTGACGTCATAATCATTCACAGAAATTATCAATCCCTCATATAGTGTCAATGCTTTCAGGATCACATCCTGTAATCGCCTCTGCCCGAAAACCCTTTGAGCCATGGGAGGGTCATTCGTTTTAATCACTGCCTTTGAATCGAATCGTAGAGAACCCGTCCGAACTTTCGGTTTTCGGAAAACGCCATTAATTTTATCTATGAAATCCTTTTCCCGAATGCTTGCATTTCCAGAAAAGATTTCGGGTAATGGAAAGAACACTCCGCTAAACAGGAGGTCGTGGGTATCTCTTCTGGAGTCCTGAAAACAAGCATAATAGCAATCATTTGCAGTACTCTCAGAAATATACAAAGTTCGTATATGATAAATGATTGGGTGAATAATAGTGGATGGATAAGCCTGCTCTTTGAATTCAATTTGCCGATTGGTCTTTTTTGCAAAATCCTGCAGGATCTCGTAACTGGATTTCTCCTCGCTCATAATGAAATTAATGAATGAAACGTTGTCCAAAGATAAGAAAAGGGATGAAAGCTTTGTTTGGCTTACTGTAAACTATTCCTTGATGATCTTTTTACCTGCAAAGAAACCTTCAGATTCAACGGTGACGTAATAAAGTCCTGAAGGAAGGTCGTGGAGTGACAAATATTCCAATTCACTGGAAGCAGGAATTATTTTGGTGAGAATCTTGTGGCCCATCATGTTGGAGATTGTCACGATCATCTTTTGAGACAGAATTTTAGTTTCAATAAAGAGCTTTTCTCTTACGGGATTTGGATATATGTTTATCAGGGCTTCCGTATCACCTGGCTCAATAGAAGTGATTGGAGAACAGTCAATACCTTCGGTACAGGAAAGAGAAGAGCTCAGTACACAGCTCTGAATAGCTGTTGAATCAAAATAGACACCCTCCTCCTGATTGTGAAAACAGTACAGACTGTGCGTCCAATCGGGGCCACCATAGCCTGCGACAAGCAAACCATGGGTGCTTCCAACCCCCTCGACCCAATGCTCCGGAAGATGATAGATATTGCCGCCGTTTCCGGCACCAAAAAAATACCGTTTAACATATTCTCCATTTACGCAAAGGGAATCGATGGCATCAACAGTAAGCTGATAAACATAGATGGCTACCGGAGTTGATTCGGGATTGGTAGTAAAAATAAGACTGAAGCCAGTAATAGACTGACCTACATTCGTGATATCAAAATTGTAAGCCAGCCATTCCTTATCAGAAACATCGGGATGGACAAAATATACCTTTCTGGTTAGGATATCCTGACGGACAAATGCAAAGAGAGAGGCAGAATCTCTGTTGAAGGTGAAGTTGCAGGTAGAACAAATACCTGCACCCCGTTTGGACTGGAAGTATATTTTCTTATAGGAATTGTGATTGATCACTGTATCCCCGAAAATTGCCAATTTATAAACTGCACCCCAATCAGGTTTGAAGCTACACTCAGTTTGTGACCAGGTAGCGCCATCTGATAGGTCTAAAGGCACATAACCCTGTCCTGTAACTGACAGAGAAATAAAGGGTATTGAAAGCAGAACCAGAATTTTGGTCAGAAATCGGTTCATTTTGTTAGGTTTCTCAACTACAAATATAGTATACGTTATGACATATCCAAAGGTTACGTAAAATATATTATTCACAGGATGTTAGTAACTTCTAGCGGATAATCAACTTTTTTGTAACTGTTTTCTCTTTGAGACAGATCCTTACTATATATACACCTGACGGGTAGTTTACCCTGATCAAAGGGCTTTGCGGCCAGAGATATTCCTGTTCAACAGAAATCAGGGGTTTCCCGGTGACAGTGGTTATTTCAACCTTATTAACGAGTTCATATTCAGGAATTTTGACATAGAATCTGCCGTCCGATGGATTGGGGTAGATCACGATTTCAGGATCAGGAAGATCATCGGACACATGTGTCGACGGATCAAACAAATCTGTCTGAAAGGCACTATTGGTAAAGGAAGAGGCAAAACAACGCCAGGAAGATCCCAACAAAAAGGGATTGGAGAAACCTGTGATGTTTGTTGCAGTTAGTCCATCGTTTGCAGGCACCCATGTCTCTCCACCATCAGTGGACATGTTTACACCATTTTGTGAAGATGCGCAGTAAACAACATCGGCGTTAGCCGGATGAATCAGGATATCGTTAATTTTGGAATAGGTATTCAGGTTAAGGTTTGATTCATTCCAGTTTAAACCACCGTCAGGAGAGAGAAAGATAGTTCCGGTATTTCCATACCCTCCACACCCGGCCAGGAGTTGGTCAGGATAGTCGGGCCGACAAACGATCGCACCTCCCCATTTAAATGTTTTAGGTATAGTTGTCCCGATTTCTGACCAGGTAAAACCACCGTCTGTGCTTTTCAGGAATCCCCCCTGAACCTCTGATTTATATCCTGCATACAAAATCTCATCATCCGAGTTAGGGTCAATATACATGAACCGGATACTGTAGCTATCATCCGGTGAACCGATATAGGTATTGATCCATGTTTGTCCGCCATCAGAACTCCTGTAGATAACCGGGGCCCATCCATTGACACCAAAGTTATTCCCTCCAATAAATATCAGGCCAGGATCCGTTTGGGAGGGAACCACAGCAAATATCTGGGTTTCAAAGAGGTTTCCCACATTGGGCCCCATATTGACCCAGGTAGTACCTCCGTCTGTTGACTTATACAATCCTTCCTGGGCTACGGTTGACGGACCGTTTGACCAGGTATACATCGTACCCTCTGATCCAAATGTAACCTGTGAAAAACGGGTACCTGGCAATCCTGTCAGCAATTCCCATGTTTCACCGCTATTATTGCTCAGGTAACATCCCCCCGAATTCTCAGCTTCAAAAGCTACCAACACCATCTCGGGATCCAGCGGACTGATTTCAATATCATCTATCTGTAAGGTTGCAATTCCATTATTTCCATACTCCCAGGTTAATCCATAATCGGTACTCTTACAGAGAGCCAGGCTCAGGAACCCGGCATAGATATGATCGGGAGATCCTGGTTTCTGCACCAGGCATCTTACTGCCCCCGTCTCTCCTGCTCCGGAAGCATCAAAGTTCCAGGTACTTCCACCATCAGTCGAATTATAGATCCCATCTCCCTCCGTTCCAATGAAAATGTGATTTACATCTGTCTCATCGATCAGGATTGCATTTGAAACCTTGTTGGGAAAAGTGGATGAGATATTGGCCCATGAAACCCCATAATCAGTGCTTTGGTAAACCCCCAGGTACTGACTGCCAAAGAGTTGACCTCCTGCCAGAAAGACCTTCTGTCCTGCAATGGCTACAGCATTGTAGGGTAATCCTGACGGCAGGTTTGCCGTTCGATCTTCCCACGACAGTCCACCATCAAAACTGGCTACTACTTTCGCATCGCTTATCCCACTGTTTGCAACGGCAAATAAAGTCTGGCTATCTTCGGGATCAACGGAGATATCAATTACACTCCATCCAACCGGCAACACACTGGTCATATCGAATGCGGTCCAGGTTCCTCCAGAATCAGTGGATCTGACAATAACTTTGTTGGAGGTTGATGAGATATTGGAAGACAATCCAACATAGATTGTTGAAGAATCATTCGGATCCGTTGCCAGGCAGCGACCGTTTGAGTTCACAGGGATATTCCGTGTATGCCAGGCAGTTCCACCGTTGGTCGAGCGGAAAACCTTGCCGAAGGTATACGGTCCGGTTGCGAAAATGGTTCCATCAGTGAGTGCAGCGAAGGAATTAACATTATTTGAACTTATCCCGGCCAGGGAGGTCAGGACAATCCAGCTATCGCCTCCGTCGGTGCTCACAAATGGGACTCCGGCCGCAGCATAAAGGTTATCCGGGTTTTGTGGGTCAATTGTGATATCCACCACATCTCCTCCGAAAGGCCCGACCGGTGTCCAGGGGTTTCCTCCCTTCGAGAAGGAGACCTCGTCAACAAATCCCGGATTCGACATGTGCGGAATATTTCCGGCACCATCTGCCGTTGGATTATATGATTGAGCAACAATGGTCAAGATTAATGCCTGTGACAAGAGTGTGAGGAATACGTTTTTCATATTAAAAAATTTATTTGTTGTTTAACGCAGTAGCGGATTAAAAGTTAACATCTTTTAATCCGCTACTAAATTACTAAATTGCAATCACCTTTTATTTATCGGGTCTTTTCGGGTTTGTTCCGTTCAATTGTGACGGCCCGGGTTTTTCTTACTTTTTGTACTTCCGCTTAAAAACACGAATGCCACTATAAAGAGGACTAACATAATAGCCCCTATTATGGTTGTTTCCAGATTCATTTTATTGTAGTTTAATAGTTAAGAAATAACTGACAGGTTTTGAAAAATACAAAACCAGAAAATTCAAGTCTTTGCCGAAAATGGCAACTATTAACTGAACTGATTTACCAGAAGTATTGGAATGGGAAAATGATGTTTGCTTTCCGAAGCTTAATCGGAAAGTTTCTTGAGAGGGATTTATATTGGGTGAACCCGGTTGTAAACAGTTTTTGCGTGGTTCTTACGCTTGCCCAAAACCCGTTAAAGGAATTTTTAAACGTAAAGGGTAGGGTATTATTGGAAGTTTTTAGAGAACTTTCAAATTGGGAAGTACAACAAAACAGATTTGAGATAACTGGTGTCTCGTACCGTTCAGTTCCTGTATTTGATATGCTTGTAAAAGTTGCATTTACATAATCACTATAAACCACACTTATTGCAAAGCAATAAAGCAAAGCGGGAATAGTTATACCTGAAATTCTAAATACATTTTTCACGTTGCAAAGATAGTTTGATTTCGATTGGTTTGTTGCGGGATAATATAATTTCAGTTTTTCTCATACCGCATTTTGGTTAACTTATCCCTCCGGTACGACCACCGCATAAGAGCCATGGCAGCAAGCAGAACCATGAGGGTAAGAACGAATGTTCCGGTAAATCCCATCAATTCGTAGAAATAAACTCCAAATAATGGAGCAAAGAGGGACCGAACTCCTGTGAGGGAGAGGTGGATCGATTGATAATCATCTGCCTCCTCGGGTTTGCAAAAGTAGGCTGAACCGATGAACCATACCAATGCCATCGTTGCAGCAAAGATCCCGTAAAAGCCAAACGAGATCAGAAGCATATAATAGATTTTTATGCCAAATAACTCTGTATAACCCGGAACGAACTCTGTGATTAGCAGGAAGAGGATATACATGAAGAGGGCAGCAAACGTAATAGCTGCAAAACGTCTCGGGTCCAGTCTGCTGAGTAACTTTCCAAAAAATGGGAGTAGTAGAATCGCCAGGATGTTGTATGCATTTTTATAGAAAGCCACACTGGAATAGTTCAGGTGAAGTGCATCCTGAAAGAAAATGTTGATGATGGTTACTGAAATCATGAATGAAAAACCGTACAGCATAAATCCAATCTCAAAATGCCGGTAAGGCTTATTTATTTTAAGAATATTCACCATGTTGAGAAAAGAATGTCTGATAGAAGCCATAAACTTTAGAGCTTCCGGATGCTGAATCACCCTCGAATAGTCAATGTTCGAAAGAACAAACAGTGACGCCACTCCCAGAATTCCGATAACAGGGAACACATATGTGAATGCGTAATTATCATGGTCTAACAACAGCCCGTATGCAAAGGTGGCGATAAGCATGATGATCTTATTCAGGGAGGTTGCATAGCTGTATAATTTCCCGAAGTAATCGTGACGGTAATTGGTCTTCAAAAGCACATTGATTGCGGGATAGATAATGATATTCCCTGAGAAATAGATCAGAAAAACAAAGAGAAACAGGTAGTGCCATCCTGATTGGCCGGCAAGTGCAGCTTCACTTCGGGGGATGATGATAAGCAAAAACAGAGGAAGCCGTGTTACCAATCCAGTTATCCGCAACATCTTCTTTTTATTCCGGATCCGTTTACGAAACTGGTTGAAGATCACCAGGAAGAGAAAGACGATGGTACTGAATTGAAAGAGAAAGGCAAGCTGGTAATTTGACCCCCGCAGGCTATGGATGAAGACATATTCATTGAGGGCGAGTACACCGAGGATGATCCCTTCGATACCGGAATAGGTCATGTGAAGACGGAAAGCCTTCCTTTCCCTGTCATCTAACGTTTTTAGAATGCCCATTGAGGCCAAGTTTTATCAAGTACGATTTACGATTGTAAACCTACGAATGAATTTATGAAAATCATTCTTCCCCGGCACCAAGGTTGTATATTTCCTGGATATCTTTAAGCTTTTCCTGAAAATCGATCTTGAGATCAATAAGGTTCCCTGATTTCATATCGAAGACCCACCCGTGAACCAACGGGTAACCAGTGGACATATATGTTTTTTGCACAGCAGCGGTCTTGATCACATTAAGTGCCTGTTCCTCCACATTCAGTTCGACAAGTCTCTTATACCGTTGTTCTTCATCACCAACAGCGTTGAGCTCATGCCGGTGAAGCCGGTAGACATCGCGGATGTTTCTGAGCCACGGATTCAGGATCCCCAGATCGCGTGCCTGCATGGCGGCTTTCACGCCACCACAGCCATAGTGACCGCAAACAATGACATGCTTAACCTGAAGTTGGTTAATCGCGAAGTTGATAATACTCATCACATTGAGATCGTTGTTGCATACCAGGTTGGCAATATTCCGGTGAACAAAGACCTCACCAGGACTTACACCCATTAATTCCTCGGTTGCAACCCTGCTGTCACTGCATCCAATGTATAAGAAATCTGGATTCTGCCCTTTCGCGAGTTTATCAAAGAAATCATGATCACTTGCTTTTTTTTCCGAAATCCAACGTCTGTTATTTTCAAATATTTGTTCGTAAGTGGTCATTAGGGTATCTAATTTATCGCCAAATATACTAACATTCCAGCTGGTTTTACAAGGACGTTTCCTGCTTAGCTATACCCGAATCTTCATTGGTCATAAGAGATTGATGAGAGAGATTCGTGGCTATATTGAAAATGTATTAGCTTTTATTATGCAGATATTGACTTCAGGTTATTATATTCGTATATTTAGCCGATTTTTAATCTCACCCTAACATGTCTCCTTTTTATTTCATTATCGCCCTTTCATGTCCCGGAAAATATTAACGATTTCAAAATTATTGCTTTATGGAGAAAAACAACGGAAATTCTAAACACTATCTAAGTGTATTTGCTCTTGCCATGATGAGTGTTGCGGTGGTAATGAGCCTCAGAGGCCTTCCTATGATGGCAAAAGAGGGATTGACCATGTTCTTTTACTTAATATTTTCTGCATTGCTGTTTCTTATCCCGGTATCGTTGGTTTCTGCAGAACTGGCAACTGGCTGGCCTCAGTCAGGAGGAGTTTACCGATGGGTCAAAGAGGCTTTTGGAGCACGAACCGGTTTTGTCGCGATCTGGCTGCAATGGTTACAGAATGTAATCTGGTACCCTATTGTACTCTCCTTTGCTGCAGGAGCGCTTTCTTACCTGTTTTTTGATGAAGCCCTTGCCAATAACAAATTTTTCAACATAGCAGTAATATTAATTGTTTATTGGGCTGCTACACTGGCTTCGTTCAAAGGTTTAAAGACATCCGGGAAACTAACAACCTATGGTGTCATATGTGGGACACTCATTCCCGGAGTTTTCATTATTATACTTGGGATTTTATGGCTTGTTCTGGGAAATGAAGCTGAATTCTTATCTGCAGGAGGTGTTAAATCCACCACATTTTTACCTGATTTCAGCAATTTTAACAGCATCGCATTTCTGGCTGGAATTGTCCTTTTGTTTGCTGGGATGGAAGTTGGAGCTGTTCACGTTACAGAGATGGAGAAGCCTGCAACACAATTTCCAAAAGCGATTTTCAGTGCCATGTTTATAATCATCATCATTTTTACTCTTGGATCATTGGCTATCGCCGTTGTAATGCCCGCTTCAGATATTAACCTGAATGCTGGTATTATGCAGGGATTCAAAGAATTACTTCACAAATTCGGAATTAACTGGCTACTGCCTGTGATGGGATTACTCGCCGCTTTTGGTGCTGTAGGTGGTGTGTTTGGCTGGATCGCAGGACCCAGTAAAGGATTACTGGCTACTGCGATGGATGGCGACCTGCCACCATTTATGGCAAAGACGAATAAAAACGGTGTTCCTCAGAATATTCTGATCATTCAGGGTTGCATTGTAACTGTAGTTTCATTCGTATTTCTTGTTATGCCGAACATATCCAGCGCATTCTTTATCCTGTCTATTTTAACTGTTGCCCCATACCTGATCATGTATTTCCTGCTTTATGCCTCTGCTATCAGGTTGCGGTATACTCAGCCCGATGTTCCAAGAGCCTATAAACTTCCCGGAGGAAAATTTGGGATGTGGCTGGTTGCAGGTATCGGAATTATCGCCGTGCTTTTCGCCTTCATTATCGGATTCTTCCCACCTTCGCAACTCTCAATCGGAAGCCCAACTTTTTATGTTTGGTTCCTGATAATCGGAGTGCTGGTTTTTGTGCTTATCCCCATCATCATCGGGTACATCAAAAAACCCGAGTGGAAACAGGGCGACAATACATCAACTAGTTGAAAATCATAACGTTAAATAAATAAGAACAAAATAAAAATAATTAAACGAAAGGAAACAAAACTATGTGGAAATCAACAAGTATCGTACAACGGTTGAAAAACTTGATCAATGCAAACGAGAACTTCAAAATAGAACTCGAGAAATGTATTACAATGGCAAATTGGACACCTCCCTACAGCAACAGTCCAATCTCTGATCTTGACGGCTTCTATGGTTACCTGGATAAAATGATGGTCACAACACCTGTAGATGCAACATTCAGCAACCTGTTCCACGGGCTATATTTCATTGTCAGTCAGCGTGGCAATAAATTTCAAAAAGATCCGGCATTTGCTGATTTCAAAAACTGGATGATCCTGTTTGCTCAGCAATATGGTGCTTTCCTGAATAGCCCTCAATCAGCTAATGACTTGCAATCCTTTATTGATGATAAAGGGTTTGTAATTGAAAACTTTGTGGTACCGCCGGGGGGATTCAATAATTTCAATACCTTTTTTTGCAGGAATATCAAGCCCGGCAAACGTCCTATCGGAACGAAAACACTGGCCTATGTGAACTCTCACAACGGTCTGGCGCCAAATCCACAAGAAGATCCGAATGATATCCATAAAAACATGTGTGATGACAACGTCATAACTGTTCCGGCCGACAGCGTATTTAAAGGTTCCTGGAAAATTAGTGAAAAGAACGAGGTTACAGTATCCAAAGGAAATACCTATTCAATTAATACATTATTAAAAGAGAGTAAATATGCTGACAGATTCGCAAATGGCATATTCACTCACAGTTATCTGACTGTTTTGACCTATCATAGATACCATACCCCTGTTCGTGGTACGATTCTGGAAACAAAATTATTGACCGGAGATGTCTTTGCCAATGTCCTAAGAGACGAAAAGGGAAATCTCGGAGCAACTGATGGCACTGATTATCAATTCACTCAGGAGCGTGGCCTGTTGATCCTGGATTCACCCATAGGTCTTGTTGCCTGCTTACCAATTGGAATGGATGTTAT
>ERZ889078.622-NODE-622-length-31881-cov-30.980016_pt1 | contig 31881 bp, 39 predicted proteins | sample MGYA00521266_ERZ889078 | MGnify/ENA primary metagenome ERZ889078 (study PRJEB32303, sample SAMEA104408618) | aquatic metagenome | biome: Brackish water; feature: Pelagic; material: water | place: Baltic Sea | collected 2014-06-16T06:34:00 | depth 76,534 m ...
CAGCGGCCAGTAGGGATCGAGCCACCATTCGCTGGTGTAGATGTAGCGGGTCACTCCGTCGCCGCCTCGATGTCCGCCTTGATCTCCAGCCCCGCCTCCAGGGCCGCGAACACGAGCGCCTGAGCGAACGCCTGCGGGTTGCCCATGTTGTCGATGATGAGCTGCTGCACGTCGCGGCCGAACAGCACGGAGTCCTGGACGATCTCCAGGTCGGCCTCGTCCACCTCGTCGAGGGCGGCGATGGCGAGCAGGGTCTTGGACGGCGCCTCGTCCTCGCCCATCATGTCGCTCATCACGGCGACGGAGATGCCGAGCACCTTCTTGGCGCTCTCCTCGTTGCTGGGCTTTCGGTTGAGGGCGGGGCGGTTGAACAGGGTTCTCGTGTATCCTCGGGGCATGGTTCGATCCTCTCAGTCAGGTTCGGGCCGGTGGCGCTCCGGGGTTTCGGGGCGTCACCACGTTGTTACGGTATCACGAAGCGATCCCCAGTTCACGCAACGCGCTGAACACCGACTGCATCTGTCCGCGGTCGAAGTATCCCGACATGTGCCGCATCACGGCTCCCTTCCCGTCTGTCGCGAAGTCCAGTCCGGATGTACCGTAGACGGCCCTGACGCGCGACTGGAGAGCGATCTTCGCCTTCACCTGTGCCACGACAGCCTCGATGCGCCGGTGGCTCTTGGCGACCTGCTCCCGCGTGAATTCCTCCAGTAGCAGCTCCTCGACGTACTCGACGGTAAGGTCGTCGCAGGACTCCAGCGCGTTCCACGCCGTCGGGAAGATGACGGACTCGGACAGGGCCCCTGTTGCCCAGTGGATGGCCTCGACCATCTCAGGCTTGCACTTGAACATCTCCCAACGGTTGTCCTCGGTGAGCACGTAGAAGATGAATCCCTCGGTCCCGTCGATGCCGTCCTCGGTCTTGTGATTCTGGCTCTGCGCCTCGTCTCGCATGCGCTCGTAGAAGCCCACCAGATCTGCACCGCTGTTACATACCGCTACCGGCTGGACGTCAAGAGGTGGCTCGACGCTCGCGTCAGACTGTTTGACGCTGAACAGCGGCCTTGCCGTCAGGGGCTCGTCATACCGGATCATGTGGTGATTGCGGTAGCCGTACATCTCGTAGGAGTGCGACGCCATGTTGGCACGAAGCAACGGGGCCTTGGTGTCGCGCATCACCTCGCGCCACATGGACAGGAAGTCGCCGAACTTGGACGGCTGCAGCACTGGAGATAGGCGTGTCTTGTACGTGGTGAACCACGCCCCGCGCGCATCCTGGTAGCCGTACTGGCACACGTTTGTGCCGTCCAGCTTCTCGTACACCTTCACCGTCAGGAACTTTGGCCAGTGGTAGCGCCGCGGCTCGTCCTCGTCCTGTTGCTTGCCGAACGGGTATCGCAGCTTCGGCGTGCAGTAGATGCGCTGGGGTTGCGGTAGCTCGACGCCGGCCACCGCGAACAGGACGATTGCCCCGTACCTGTGATCCGACTGACGGCACAGGCACCCCTGTAGCCGCTGGTCATCGTTGAACGGGTCGAGGACGTCGAACTCCGCGAGGGTCGATTCGTCCACGTCGAGAATTTCGGCTGCGCGGGTGATCATGCCACCTCCACCACCCCGAGGTTAGCGACAAGGGCCTGCCGGGAGGTGGTCCAGCGTCACCGGGGGATCAGTCCCGATGTGGCCCTGTCGAGGGGAAGCATAGCACGATCATCAACAGTCCGGAAATCCCGGATGGTTGGGCGCGACGGGGGAACCGTTGCAATCCGCGCAAGGGTTGCTGGCCCCCTCGCCACTGAGAACCGATCCGGTTCCCAGTCATGTCACTACCCCCGCAAGCCCGCGGGATCACGGCGGTCCTGGCGCACCCCCTCGGAGCGTGGCGGTGGATGTCGGATCGTGCGTGTCAGATGGCTCGACGGGGACTGCGACGACAACGACTGCAAAGACCGCGCCAGGACGTGGGACTCGGGGCGTGCTGAATGGGACAACGCTGTACGTCTCTGTGACGGCACAACGACTGCAACGGCCAGCCTGACGGCGACGGGCAACTGGTAAGGATTGCTTGTCAGTTGGGGCGGGGGGCGGTAGACTGGATCTCGTGAGACCGGCACCAATAACAACTGATCCGTAGTTCGCCCCCGGCTGGATGCGCCTCCCGGTCTCACAACCTGGCCTTCCGGCCGGGTGGCGACTGCGGGTGGAGTGAGAGAATGAACCTTATGAGTAGTGGACTGAGTCTGTACGTCCTGGACGACGGTGGAGCAGATCACTGGATCGTAGCGAGAGACGAATCCGATGCACGCATGATCCTTCATCGTGATTTCTTCGAGGTCTGCGGGGTCACGCCACCACCCGACATAGGCTGTTCCGTGGAGACGGGGGCAGCCCTTCGCTTCGACGTGGACGACGGAGCCGGACCTGTGCAGAGATCGGCCAGCGAGTGGGTCGATTGGGCGTCCGAACCGCAGTACCTTGCGTGCTCGGACTTCTGAGCAACCAGGTAAGCCCCCGCGGGCCTGGACTAGTCGCCCCCGGCTGCAGGCTGGGGGTGGAGAGGAGGAGATCATGGGAGTCAAAGACGACGGGTGGAGCGAGGGCGGCATTGTTAGGCATATCGATTGGGACTGGGGCGAGCGCCAGGACCCCATCGATTGGATCATTATCTGGTGGGCACGAAAGGAACGAGACGATGGGTGAGCATAGGCGCCTGACGGACGCGGAGATTGACGAGGGTCTGCGTCTCTCTGACGAGGACAATACAAGCCGTGCAACGTTCGACCATGCCGTCGCCTATTACCACACAGCCCTCAGTGAGCTGCGCGAACTACGCACCAAGCTGACCAAGCTGCGGGGGGAGCTGGTCAGGTCCAGCGGGCGCGGACGTCGGCGATGTCCCGTTCGTATCGAAACGCGGGCTTGCGGCCGTGGACGTAGCTCAGGCACTCGCCCTCGATCCAGCGGCCGTCTATCAGCGAGGTCCCGGGGATGCTCACGTGGAGCCAGTGGGCGCCCCCGCGCCTCTCGTTGATGACCTGGCCGAAGGGATGCCCGCACTCATCGGCGAGCCACGCCCACACGTCGTCGAGGTCGTGCCCGTGACAGTGGACGTCGGCGGCCTCGAACCTGGTGTGCTGCGACTTCGGGTAGTAGCTCTTCGACCCCTGGGCATCGCCTTGCACCGCGACGTCGTAGCCGTACCACAAGCCGTCGATCTGCTCGGCGTAACGCAGCGCGCACACGACGTCCACAGGGGACGCCACGTGGTCCCGTAGCACCTGGAGTAGCAGGGCGAGACACTGGCCGCTGGCGAGCTTCTCAGGGGCTTTGGCGAGCGCCCGGTTTCGAGCGGCCATCGCGCCGCCGCGGGAGCACTTCGTCAACTCGTCGAAGGTGAAGTTCGGGACGCCGAAGTCGATCACGCCTTGCGCCCACGCAGCACCGCCGCGCCCGTGCCCAGGGCCGCGAGGGTGACGGCCGCTCCGGTGGCGATGGCGGTGACTGGTCCACGGCCCTTCTTTTTGCCGCTACCCTCTGGCACGGCTGGATCGTCGCGCTTGCTCTGTACCTCGCGGACCGCCTTGACGGGCTCGGGCTTGCCGTCTGCAGCCCGCGCCTTGTACTGGACGGGCACCACGAATCGATAGCCCTCGGGCAGATCCGCGGTGGCCACAGGCACGAGGCGCACGACGACGCCCTTGACTTCCAGTGTGATGGGCACGACGGCGGGCTTTCCGTCGAGCTTCACAGGCTCGTCGTAGCGGATCACGCCCTCCACGAGCACGGCCTCGGCGGGGTACACCTGGATCGCGTCGCCCTCGGCGAAGTAGCTGCCGTCGTCCAACTCGGCGAGTTGCCATGTGTCGTCGGCAACGGCCATGCCAGCCACGGCCAGCGACAGGATCAGAATGAGGATTCTCATGTGGACTCTCCTACGTTGCCGGTGCTGCCGTTGAGGTTGTAGGCCCCGCGGCTCGTGGACTCGTAGACGTTCTCGGTGCTGCCGTTGTGGATCGCGGCGTTGGTTACGTTGTCCGAGCTGATGATGTAGATGTGGTTTCGGTGGCTGAACTCCACCTGATGGAGATTCGTCGCCGTCCCGCCGCTGGAGTTGTCGCGGATGTGGTTGTAGTTGCACCGGTTCCACATGACGATCCGATTGTCCGGGCTGCCTGCGCCGCCGCGTCCCACCATGTCGATGTCGAACTCGGTCACGGTGAACGTTGCCCGGTAGTCGTAGCCGTCGATGATGAGCCCAGAGATCGTCCCTCCGACGCAGATCTCGACGTTTAACGCTGGCTCGGTGTTGCTCGACCCCGGGCCAAGGATCTCCACGTCGCGGATCGTGAGGCCCTGCGATAGCGACACGTTGATCGCCATGTCCGTTGCTGCCGCTTCCGCGTCCACAGTAAGCCGCTCGATGGTGATGTCCGTGGTGTAGGTGCCATAGACGTTGGCCGTGGTCGTGTTTGCCAGACTCAGGGGCAGCGGGTGGGCCCACGAAAACGCGCCCGTTCCGCCGTTGCCGTCGGCCGTGGCCACCGACACCATCCTCTCTCCGCCGGGGTCCACGAAGTAGATGAGATCGCCGGTGGTGATGTTGCCCGCGTCTCCGTGGGTATCGGTGCAGGCGGATACCGCCCACTGCGCCAGGGCCGCACCAGCGCAGTTGTCCACGCCGTACGCCCCGACGGCTGCGCCACCCATCTGGATCAGGTCGTCGGCCAGTGATCCGTCTTGAGTGATGATCGTCTGTCCGATGCCGGCGCCACGCAGTGTCACGCCGCTGACCAGCGCCAGGGGGCCTGTCACGCTCGTCAGGGTGTAGGTGCCGGCAGCCGCATAGAGTACGTCTCCAGCACTGGCCCCGCTGATGCAGGCGACCAACTCGGCCGTGTTGGTGGCGTAGCAGTCTGGATAGTTGCCCCCCAGCGTCGCCGGGTCCGTGCCGGTCCAGCCCGCGCCGCCCGCCGTGGCCAGGTATCCGGCGGTGATGTCGGAGTAGTTGATCAACTCCTCGCCGATGGCCTCGTGTAGCGTGCCCGCCCCCACCTCGGCGCCTGATACCTCGTGCGCGAACAGATAGAAATTCGTGCCCGCGGCGAGGTTGGATTTGTTGGTCGTCTCGAACTCGTTGGTGATGATCTTGGCGGTGGCCGTGCCAGTGGCGACAACCCCTGTCGTGGTCTCGACCTCGCCGATGACCAACTCAACTCCGCCCGTGCCGTTGACGCTGGCCAGGGTGAGCGTGCCCGTTGCGTCAATGGCGTGACCGAGTCGCCCGACGACCTCGCCTGCGCCGGAGGTGCCGATGCAGAATCCAGCGGCCCCGCTTCCATAGCAGTTGTCGTAGTCAAGATCGATGTGGCCGATTGACGACGAGACATCGCCCCAGCAGTAGGAACCAGCGCCCGCGTAGCACGTGTCGCCGTCTGCGATGTGGATCGCATTGGCGCCCGTATTGACGAAAGCGACGCTGCCAGCGCCGGTCGTGACGGTCTCGATCTCCGACTTGGATACGGCCGATGCGGTGGCCTGGATGACGCCAACTTGGCCAGCGGGAACGTCGAGGGAGCGTAGCCGAATCGACGACCCGTCCACCTCGGTGATGTTGGGTGAGCCCGATCCTGTGAGATCGACGCCGGGCCCCTCGATGTGGAAGTCGCCCATGACGAACGACTCGGTATAAGCGCCGGGGGCAACGTGGATCACGTCTCCGGCTGAGGCGGCAGCGACGGCGGCTGTGATGGTAGCGTAGCCGAACGCGGTGGGCGCTCCGTCGTCGCCGTTGGTGGCGTCCACGTACAGCGTATTGGCCCACTGCGGGGTCACAGCGCCGTCCGAGATCGCCGTGTCCAGTTCGAGCATCGTGCCCGCGCCGAGGTTGCCGATGTCCACTGCGTGCGGGTTGGCGGTCGAGTCCACGTGGCCCTTGGCCGTGGCCGCTGTGATCGGGTTGACGCCGCCCGTGTCGAGGCCCTGGTCGGTGCCTTGGGTGTGGGCGAGGCCGGCCGCGGTGCTGTTCGCGTCGATCTCGTCCCAACCGGAGCCGTCGTAGCAGTACCGGAGATCGGCGGTGGTGTCGAAGTAGCACATGCCCTCGGCGAGGGTCCAGCCCTCGGCCGTGACGGACGCCTCTGCGGCTGTCGAGTTGGCGAAGGTGCCCAGCTCCGTTGACGTGCCGGCTGCGTAGGCGACCAGCGGGATCGCGAGCAGAAGCGCGATGAGTAGGTAGCGTCTCATGTGATCACTTCCCAGTGGGCGTTACTGGCCGCCTGCGTGGATACGTAGACGGTGCCCGTCGATGTGTTGATGTACTGCTGGCCGGCGAACACGGACAGGACCGCGCCCACCGGGGTGGTCACCCCTGTCAGTGGCGATACCCCGGTGACCGCGGCGGCTGTTGCCGCGGCGTCAACCACGCCGTCGTCGTTGGTGTCGTAGACGGCCCTTCGCATCACGTCTTGGTATTTCTCAGGCATGGCTACCCCCTACCAGATCGGCAGAATGTGGGCGTTCGGGGTGCCAGACGCCGACTTGACGTTGAGCAGGATCGACTGGCCAGGGGAGCCGGACCCCTCGATGTACCTGGACCCGTTGGCGGCCACCAGGCGCTCGACGTAGTCGCCGCCGGACCCTGTCTTGTAGCGGACCGTGAACGCGATCGTGGGGTCGTCGATCCATACCTCGATGGACCGTGCCCCCCGAATCTCGAACTCGGTCGCCAGATAGGCGGCCGTCAGCGCCTGTGTCTTGGTGCCCCTGATTTCGGTGGATGCCATGTCGTCTCCTAAGCCGGGTGTCCGCTGTCCATCGCGGGCATCACCAGCACAGCCTCGATTCTGTTTTGCGCCTCGTACAGTAGCGACTCTACCAGCGCGACGCGCTCAGAAAAACCCCTGTCCGTGTCCGTGACCCTGACGACCGCCCCCGGGTAGTGGGAGGCAATCAGCGGGGCCTGGATCGTGTAGGCCATCCTGTAGGACTGCGCACCGTACCGCCGCGCGTGCCACTGGGCAATCCGTCCAGCCGTCGCCGCGTCCTCTACCACCTCGGTCTCGATGGTGATCGATCGCGTCGTGGCGTACTGCTGGAACGTTCGCCGGAGGTACAGATCGGGCGTGGCGTCGGCGTCGGTGTCCAGGACCACGGGGTCGCCAGATAGCACGATCCGCCCGTTGTGCTCGCCCTTGTCCGCGTCGTGTAGGTAGCTCACCACGATCGTAGCGCACACGTCGTCGAGGTCTGTCGTCCCAACGGCGCCCACGCGCTCTGCGTTGAGCCCCTCGACCACGTCCAGCACCGAGTGTGTCGAGTCCGCGTAGTAGTCCCATTGAACGTAGTAGAGCCCTTGCGGGCCGAACTGCGCCGAGATAGGGAGGATGGGCAACAGGTGATCCTGTATCCAGTGGTACGGGGTGATCCTCGTGTCTGGCGTGGCCATGGCGTAGCAGTCGATCGTGTAGGCCGACAGCACCGACGAAAGCGCAGCAACCCGCCCGGCGTCCCATCGGACCGTCGAGCGCCTGAGCCACCAGCGGAGCGCCTGGTACGCGGTCTTGACGACCTCGCCGCCATCGATGAGTCCGTACCGCGGGGAGAACGGGGCTGCGGAGTGCCACACCGCCCAGTATTTATCCCCCTCGGCTATCGTCACCGACGACCCCTGAAGGTCAACCACTGCGACGGGTACACCGTTCCCATCCCAAATATTCTCAACTGTGATAAAGTCGGCGCTCACAGGATCGCTCCTGTTCCAGATCCCGATCTGTGATCCCGCGGCGTCAACATGGTGCCCGGCTACTAGGAGCAGGTGCCTCGGTGTTATTGCGTCAACCTCGACGTATAGTGCCGGGGTGGCAACCATTTCAGAGCTCCCGAACGTGTGCCCCGGCGCTCCCAGAATCGTGGGGTAGCGCTCGCCCGCTATCGCATCGTCGTGGCTTGGCCATGTTGTGGCGTTGACGACGTGGCTGGCCGGCGGCCACTGGCCCTCGTCCCTGAACGGGGCCTCCTCGATGGTGCCCACGACAGGCAACGGCGACACGTCCCACGAAGGATCTCTGAGCCGCCCGTCCACGACGGTCATCACACGGTCGGTGCCGCGCAGCCACCATCGGAAGCGAGCTCGAGCTCCACCGAGCGGGTAGCCAGCGGCGATGAGGTCCGGCACCACCAGCCGCGGGTAGGTGTGCAGCGTGACGTCTACCGCCGCGCTGTCGGGCTGGTCCGAGAACAGGTCGAGCATGCGCTCCATGGACCCGCCCCACTCCAGCCCAGCGAAGTAGACCACGTCGGCGCCACCCTCACCGATGGGGGCGATCTCGTCGCGCTCGGCAAGGTGCAGCGTCACGCCCGCCCACTCCAAGTCCACCAGGGCAGTCAGGCGCCCCGATAGAAGGTCGTCGTAGGTGAAGCGCGCGCAGTGTGGGGCGACGACGGACACTACACCTCCTCGATGAAAGTCACGGTGTCCAGCTGCTCGGCCTCGTCAACGCCCTCGGTGCCAAGGATGGCCGTGGTGTTCAGGGGATTGGGCGCCCTGCACAGCATCCACAGCCGACGATCCAGGATCTGGTGGGTAAGCCCGCCGCCGCTCGTGCTCTGCGGGATGTACCGGCACAGCACGATCGGCTTGCGATGCTCGACGCGATCCAGGATTCCCTCAACAACGCGGATGGTGTCGTAAGGCGTGGCGATGGGGAGCCCGCCGACCTGGCCGGCGACATAGTCCGGGTTCGGGTCGTCGAGTTCAACGGTGGTGTTGTCCACGATCGTGTCCGTCCAGGACAGCTCATACTCGCGCCTGCGAGGCCCGAGGAGCCTACTTGACCGCTTACGCCCGGTGGTCTCCACGATCTCCACTGACGGGCTCCTGAGCGTGCTGTAGCCGAGGCTGTGATTCTTGCCGAAGATGGCCAGCGACCCGAACAGCAGCGACCCGATCTGGAAGTACCCGTCTGCCGTGTCCTGGGCGGCGATGCGCAACCGGAACTGGTCGTATGCCTGGACGTAGCCGTGGACAATCAGCAGCACGTCGCGGCGCCAGATGTCCATGGTCCCGGTGGCGACCTCGGCCCCGTCGAGGTAGTCGGTCGCCAGGGTGATCGTCGGGGTCTTGGTGGTCACGCCGAGCCCGCGCCATGCCCCCTCGGTGTTGTGCGCGATCTTGTGGTAGCGGTTGTCGCCCTCGCCTCCACTGGCCCCGAGATCCACCGTGTCGCCCACGTGGTCCTCGAACCACAGGTAGCGCGTGCCCTTGGTAGCCTGTGCCGAGTCCGGCTTGAGCCGCCGCCCCTTGCGCGCGAACTTCAGCGAGGCGTACCCCTCGGCCGTGTTGATGTTGCCGATGGTCACCCACGCGGCGCCGTTCCCGCCCTCGAGAACGGCCGTCTTGAAGTTGCAGCCGACGAGGGCCATGGCGATGGTCGAGTTGTCCATATAGCCGTTGGTGTACAGCGTCTCGGTATCCCACACGATGTCCACGGTGGCGGCGTCGGTCGTGGACCTCCACGGCTCGCGCGGCGACGGGTGGAGGTTCGAGTCAATCGCCGAGATCGGGCAGGTGTAGCCCGGCTGGATGTCCCAGCTGTCGCCGATCTTCGTGGGGCCGCTGATGGCCTTGATCTTGGTGCCGGCCTTGATCAGGTAGGGATAGGTCGAGAAGGATGCAGGGTGGAGGTAAGCGGGGTTGACCCACGTTGCGGCGTAGATGCCCCCTGAACGTGGGCTCCACGTTTCCATGTCGAAGCCATAGCCGACAGGGGTTTCCCAGAAGATCACCGCGTTGCTGTTGGCTCGAACTCCCCACTCCATCTGGTCTCGGCGTCCAGCCGCACCGCCGCTGTTCACGGTCGTAGAACCACCCACATACTCCCATTCGTTGATGTGAGCGTCGGTGTTCATCCACACCTGCACACGTCCTGCGTTGGTGTGGGCCCCCGATGACTCCAGCGCCACCCGGATGTGCCGCAGTGCCGTCATGTCGAGGGCCTGCGTCAGGATGTTCCCGCCAGCGGCGGGGTCATACAGGGCAAACCCCGCGGTGTCGAACCGCAGAACCACAGTGTGATCGTAGACCGCACCGTCGGACAGGGAGAGCAGGACGCTCACGTCGTCCGCGGCCTGGTTGCCCCCAGATGCCACACGCAGGGCGATCTCCTTGTAGACCTTGAGCTTGTCCCCGGTTTCCTGATGCTGGTAGTAGCGGGTCGCCCCACCGCCGCTTACCTGCAACTGTGCCGATGCCGTCAGGGCCGTGGTACCGCCAGTCTGAACGAGGGTCCAGCCCATGTTGTCAGGGATGGTAAGGGGGATGTAGGTGAGCCCCAGTGCGGACGGCCCCGGACCCCACCCAAACTGGTGGGTGTCCGTGTAGCCCTGGTCATCTGCATGGACCTTCGTGGTCGAAACCGGAGCAGTGTGGCTGGAGAATCCGCCCAGGTAGACGACGAACACGGAATGGTCCATGTACGTTGTCGGGGCCGTGACCTCGGCGCGGGACACCATCGCGGCCCTTCCGCCAGTGGACACCACGTCGAACCCATACAGGTACTCCGTTGCGTTGGGAAGGCCCCATGTATCCCACTTGTAGGTGCCCCATGTCGCGCCCCCGTCCATGGACCGCTGGAGCTTCATCACCTTGTTGCCAGGGCCCGTTACCCAGGAACACATGGCGTAGAGAACACCGTCCTCGTCATTCCACAGAGAGAATCCCTCTGACCCACCGATAACCCCGGTAAGCCCCAGGTCCACAGTGGCAGTCTCGGAGAGCGCCTGAAAGGCCGTGCCGATCCTGTGGATGCGATAGTCGAAGGCACCAGCCCCGTCATCCTCCCAGGACCCCGCCACGAACCCACCCGAGGGGATGGCCTCACAGCAAGGATACAGGGTCTGTGTCCCCGATCCTGTGGAGTGGTAGTAGGATTCATCGACCTGATCGAATGAGCCGCCGAGGTCGTCGGATGCATACTGCGCCATGGAGTAGTAGACGCCTACTTTGTACCCACCGACGATCAGCAGGATCTGCCCGTTGCTGTAGGCTGCAGATAGGCGTCGGTTACTCACCGTGTCCGCGGCGGCCCACATATCGATATTGAGGACGCTGGACGAATGGACCTCCCAGGTCGTCCCCTGGTCGTCCGTCCTGTACACGTCGAGTTGTCGCTCCGTGGACGCCTGGATGATAAGCAGGACCCTCCCGCTCGGGAGTTGCACCAGGCATGACGGGATGTGTCCGGGGTCAGCAGGTGCGCCGGGATCGGTGGCCGCCCCCCATACGGATGTGCTGGGGTTGTAGACGTAGATCTTCGGGACGTCGGCGGCGTCGGTGATGCCGGTCAACATGAGCTTCCCGCCTTGAAGGCGGATCACGTCCAGGTAGTTGTTTTCACTCGGGGCGGCTGCGGCCCATGCGATGGGGTCCCAGCCGGTGATGGTGTCGAATGACTCGACCCCCTTGATCTCCGTGGCAGCATCCGGGGGGGTGGCGGCCAAGTCACGGAACCCGAACCCCGCCTTTTCTTGCCCGGGATGCCCAGCCCGCAGAGTCACAACTTCCAGCTGCCCGTCTTGCGCCTGGTCGCCGCTGGCCTCGAGGGCCATGTAGGTATCGACGGCCGGCACTGGGGTGCCAGGGTACGCGCCTGCCTGCGTGTAAGCGCTGTCGGTGGCGCCCGCACCCTTGGCTTTCAATGTGTCGTTGGAGACGCGCTCGTCGCCCAGCAAAATGCCCTGGAAGTGCGTCTTGGTGATCTCTGTGCCCATTGGCTATCCCCTGCCCCACGTGGGCACGCGCGTGCCTGACTTCGGTTGCGTAACGCGGACCGTCTCGTCGTACAACTCGCCGCTACGTGTGCGGATGGCCTCGTGACTGGCTACGTTGGTGGTGCGGTTGTTGACCTTGTTGATGACCGTCAACGAGCCGCCGATCCCCTCGCCGCGGTTGACGGCACGTAGCCCGTCCTCGCCGAGCACCTTGGTTCCGAGTCGGTTGTTCATCGACTCGCCGCGCTGGCCAATCACGGGGACCTCGTTGTCGAACAGTCCACCTGTGTGGAGCTTCGGCGGCGGCTGAGAAGCGATGGCGGCGATTTGGACGGCGCCCGCAATTCCCGCGGCAATCGAAAACCCGACCGCCACCGGAAACGGCACAGGCGAAGCAAGCGCGTTGACAACAGCGAGCGCGGTAGAGACGGCGGCCTGTGACGTCGCCACCGCCTGCGAAACTCCGAAGGCCACCAGGGCGGCTTCCTTTTCGGCCTTCTCTTGCTTGGCCAGCGCTTGCAGCCGTAGCCCGAGCCGCTCCTTCTCGGCCTGGTCAGTGGCGTTGACCATGAGCCCTTCGACGCGCTCGATCTCGGACTGCGTCTCGCGAACCGCGTTACTGAAGATCGTCTGGAAACCGGCGCCAATGTCGGCCATCGGGCCGAGTACGTTTTCAGCTACGACTGCAGAGACGCCCGCTAGCTCATCGAACCAGTCCTTTACCACCTCGACTTCGGCCGCCATATCGCCAAGCGCCGCTGTCATGTCCTCGACGTCGTGCGGGTTGGTCAGCACCTCGACACTGAACTCGGACGTGCCTCCGGCCGGGAGGCTTTCCAGGAACTCGGCGACGGCGTCTCCTGCCTTCCCAGCATCGTCCGGCAGCTTGCCCAGCGATTCGCCGGTATCCGCCGCCACCTTATCCAGGTTCTTCATCGCGTCGGTCAGTGCCACGACGCTAGGGACACCACGATCCAGGTTCTTGTTGGCCGCCTGCGTCTCGCCGCTCAGAAGATTCAGCTTGCCAAGCAGCGCGGTCAACGTGTCGTCGAACCTGGCTAGCGACTCGCGGAAGCTGTCGGAGCCCGTGATGGCGCTGGAGATCGCCTTCGGGAACAGTCCAACGGCCTCGTTCATCAGCGTGACGGTATCGACGAGCCTCGACACGTCGGAGATCGTCGCAGAGAGAAGCTCGTCCCAGATGGAGATCTCCGCGTCCACCTGGAAGATGCTTTGGCCAAGCCTCCCCATGGATTCCGTGAAGTCGTCGATCGCGCCCTTTTCCTTGACCTCGTTTATGACTTCGCGGACGCCAGCGGCGACGTCTGCAAGTAGCGGGATGACGGGTTCAAGTCCCTCGTTGGCCAGCGAAGACAGCGACTGTTCGAGCAGTAGAAGCTCGTCTTGCAGCACCTCGGATTCCGCGGCCAGTTCGTTCGAGATCACGCCAGCAGACGCGAACTCGTCAGCAGCCGCCCGGATGGCGTCGCCACCCGCGGCCATAGCTGGAACCAGGGCGAAGCCCGCGCGGCCGAGAAGGTCCATCGCCGTGATGGTCTGCGCGGCCCGGTTGTCCATCTTGCCGATCTCGTCGCCGATGACCGTGATCCGCTCGATGGCCGACAGTGGGATCAGGTCTTCGGCACTGAGGCCGAGGCGTTCAAGAGCTTCCGCCGCTGGACCGATACCGGCCGAGGCGTCGTCGAGGCCCTTGTTCAGCTTGACGAGCGCCATTTGCGCGTTGACAGACCCATCCGTCATCAAGTCGAAGACGCCCTGGAGGATCTGGAAGTCCTCGGCGGTCTCGCCCACGACCGCGGCCTGCTTGGCGATCTGGTTCGCCTCGTCGCTGAGGTCCACGGCGGCAAGTGCGATCCCTGCGATGGCCGCGGCTGCGACGGCAGCGCCCGCCGCGATGGCCTTGAAGGACGCGCCGAAAGCTACTCCCGCCTCGGTCCCCTTGGTCCCGGAGTCCTCGGTCTGCTTGCCCAGGTCGTCAACGGCCTCTGTCGCCTCCCCAGCGCCATCGGCGGCCGTGACCATGGCCTTGTCCATCTCGGTGCCAAGATCGCCAGCAGCGGAGCGTGTGGCGTCCATGGCCTGTGACGCAGACCGGAGCGATCCCTCCATCTGTGAGGCGTCGAGTTCCCAGCGTAGTACCTCAGTCATGGCTCAGTCCAAGCGCCGCGGCGATGGCCGCGTCAGAGTTGCCCACGGCCTTCATGTGGCGCGCGATGGCCGACATGCCGAGGCTCGTTGTGGACTTGGCCGGCTTGCGCGGCTTGCCGTGGGCGCGAGACGTCGCTTCGTAGTGCCCGTCAACCGTGAGCGGCTGCAGCAAGCGCAAGCGCAAATCGTCGCCCGGTGACGTCGCGATCTTGTGGTAGGCCAGCAAATCCACCCGTTCCTCCTGTGTCAGCCGATAGAAGCCCCAGGGGTCACGCAACAGGTGAATCCCGATGTCCAGCGCGACTAGGTCCCAGTGCCCGCGCTGGCTGCGGTAAAACCCTCGCGCTTGGCAACGTCCTCCTCGCCGGTCATCTCGGCGCGTACCCGGTTGGAAAGCCCTGTCATCAGGGCGTTGATGTCCGCCGAGGTGTAGCCGGCCTCGTGGAGCTCCTCGTGGATGGCCTCGCCGTAAACCGAGTCGTCTCGGATCTTGGCGCGGTCGGTCTCGAGGTCGATCGACGGGTGACACCACATCTCGCCGAGCATCACGCCTGCGTGGGACAAGTTCGTCAGCACGCGGGCCGACGCGTCCACCGCGGACTCCTGTAGCTTCGCGGTCTTTATGCTCAACTTGAGGCACCCCAGTTGCGACGGGATGCGAAACACGTGCTCGCCGTTCCTGTCGATCGTGACGCGCCAGTAGTGCGGGAGGTTCGGGATCTCGCGCTTGTGCTCTCGGGTCTTCATGGGTGCCCCTCTCTTTCTTCGGTGGTCTACTTCTTGGCCTTCGCGGCCTTCTTCTTGGTGGCGGTCTTCGGTGCCTTCGCCGTTTCCAGGTCGGGCAGCTCGTCCAGCATCTCGGCCGCGGACTTGAGCAGGTGCGCGGCTCGCGTCAGCACCTTGCGGGCTTCCGCGTTGGTCGGCCCCCCGCTGGGGTTGAGCGTCGCATGCGGGTTGCGAGCGGCGAGGACGTGATAGACAGCCTCGGCCGCTGCGATGTCGTCGTGGAGTCCGTGCTTCATGTCGCCTCCTACGCGGTCAGACCGATGATGATGATCTCGTAGGTCTGCGTGCTGGTGATTCCACCGAGGTGGAGGATGTGCGAGGTCCCGTTGCTGACGGTCACGCCAGAGGGGAACTCCAGGAGCAGGCAACCGCCGGCCGGGAGGTGGATGAAGTCCGAGTCGTCGGCCAGCCAGCCCTCGGTCCCCACGGCGTCGATCCACGCGTCGGCAGCCACTCCGGTCCCGTCGGTTCCGCCACCGATCTTGATGTAGTTGGCCGCGCTGGTGTTGCGGATGAACAGCGCCTTGACCTTGGCGAAGCTCACGGTCCGGCCCGTGGTCGCGCCAGCGGCGTCCACCTGGACAGCCGCGAACAGGTCCAGATTGACGTGAGCGGCGGCGGCGACGCTGCCAGCGTCGTCGGTCCACATCTCGTTCGCCTTGCTCACTGCCGTGCCGTCGGGCCACGCGAGGTTTTCCTCGACGGTGGCGGGATAGAGCTGCGTGCCCACTCCCATGTCCACCTTTCGGGTGCCCTGGATGCGCGCGAGAATCGAGGTCGTCAATACGTCAGCCATGTCAGACTCCTATCAGGTCGCGCTCGACGGGCGGACCGCGTAGCTGGTGATGGTGATGGCGATGGTGCTGGGGTCGCCCTCGGAGATCGTGCCGCTGAGGTAGCAGTACGGGTAGACCACCTGGTGGTCGGTCGGGTCGCCGTGGCTGGTGCCCTCGGTGTCCCAGGTCATCGTGTAGACGGGCACTTCCGCGGTGGCTCCCAGGGTCGAGACCCAGTTGGTGCCCACGTTGCCAGTGCGCAGCAGGAACTCGGGGAGCGTGGTCCACGCGGCGTCGGTGACGTCACGCAGGTTGGCCGTGAAGCTCAACGACATCGGCTGATCGGCGCCGAATCGCAGGGACGGCGTGGGCCCGATCCGGTTGCGGTCGAGGAAGTTGTTCACGACCTCGCCGGGGTGGTTGGCAACCAGGTTGCCGTCCTCATAGGCGATCTCGTAGGTGTTGCCACCTCCGAAGTCGGACAGCGTCAGCGTGCCGTCACGAACGACCTTGATCGTGGTGCTTTCGGGCATTGGGTATCCTCCTAGACCGACGCTTCGCCGATCCGTCTCAGGTGTTCGGATAGCACGGCTTCCAACTCTGGAAGGACGCCGGGCATCTCGTCGTTGAGTGTCTTCTGGGCGATGATCATTTCGTCGCCGGGGGGGCCAGCGTCGCCGCCTGCCCTGTGGACGTACTGGGCATAGTCCACGTCGTTGAACATGTTGACCGCGAGTGTCTTGACCCCGGGCTCGAGCGCGGCATACCAGCCACCGCTCGACTTACCGATGGACTCTGACGGGCTCCCGTCGCCCTGTGGGCCTGCGTTGGACGGGTTGAGCCAGTCGCGCTTGATCACGGGCTCGACGGTGTTGCGGGCGTAGTCGAAGAGGACTCGCCGCAGGTCCACCATAGCCTCGGTGCCGAGCTGCTGGATGCGGTCCTCGACCGACAGACTCGACACGGGGCGTCCGCCTTTGCCTGTGATGGGCATCAGAGGCCGCTCCTCAACAGGAACCGCTTGGTGGTCTTGCGTCGCTCGCGCTCGAACTCGGCGTCTTGCGCCTCCATGATCTCGGCCGGGGTCATGCGGTCGCCTTCGTCCACGGCGGGCTTGAGACGTGACACAGCGGCCAGCGCGCCAGCCGTGGACAGCAGAGCCCCCAGGGCCGGCGCATCCGTCTCCACGGCCGTCTCTTGGCTCACACGCTGGGACCCGATGACCATCTCGCGGATCAGTTGGTCCACCTCGCGGGTCAGGTCGAACGGCTGTAGCTCAACGGCGGCCATCAGCGCTCCCTCACGATCGACTGGTCCAGCTCGGCGTCGAAGTAGAGATCTGTGAACAGCCACTCGCCGGAGATGTGCGCGATCCGCTGGCCCGATTCGTACTTGAGCCGGATCACGCCCAGCGGGCTGTAGCTGTAGTCGGCCAGCGCGGCGATCGTGGCTTGCGCGTCGTCGTCCCGCTCGTCTTGCGTGGCCACCTGGTCATCGAGGTCCACGCGGTGGGCCATGCGGATCTGGACGCGGGCGCCCATGCGGAGCCGAACCTTGCCGCGGTTCTTGGCCGTGTTGCGGTCCTGGGGCCAGTCCACGGTGAACAGCTTGGACCCCAGCAGCGGGTCGGGGGCCTGTTCGAGCAACAGCACGCGGGAGCTGTAGGTGAGCCCGTTGCCCACGGACGTCACGGCATCGGTGATGCCAGCGCGAAGCTCCCTGTAGGTGGTGTCGGTCACGAGTACCAGCTCGGGGCCACGCGGCCCAGGAACATGGGAGGTTCGCCGGCCTGGTGATCGCTGTCACCGGGGGAGGGTAGGTCGTCCTGGTCATAGTCCAGGTTGAGGTCGAGCACCTGCCAAGCCTTCTCGTAATCCGCGGCGTACTGGTCCGCCAGCTTGCCGTACTTCTGGTCCGTGCTCGTCGAGGTCTGGAACGAACGGAAGATGCGTTCCAGCGCCTTGGTGCGGATGACGTCGTACAGGCCCCACGAATCCAGCACCAACCACGGCCGCTTTCCGTTGCGCAGTAGACGCCGTTCGGCGTCGAACAGGGCGTCGTCCAAAAACGGCTGAAAGCTGCGCTGGCTGCCCTTGTCCAGGTAGGCCCGGAGGTCACTGTGGATGTCCGTCAAGTCGGTCTCATCGACCGGGTTGTAGAAGCGCGACAGCACGACGGCCGCTGTGTTGCGGAAGTGGTACGGCTTGCCCTCGATCTGCAGCGTCCAGCGGACCGCGTATCCCATCTTCGGATCGGTCGTCGAGGGCAGCGACGCGGCGAGGATGGTGAAGGACGAGACCCCGTCGGTGATGGTGACGGCCTGTGCGGACACGAGCGCGGTGCCATCGGGATCGGTGACTGTGACCACGGACGCGGCCAGCGTCGGCACCACCAAGCCACCGTCGTAGTAGACGGGACACGAGATGGTGTTGTCCTCTCCGCGAACGAGGAGATCCATCAGGCGGAAGCGGGCCGAGTATCGTGTCTCAACGGTCATCGCGTCCTTTCAAAACCCCAGGGCCAGGGGGGAAGAGAGGGGCTTTCGTCCGCCCCCCCAGCCCGGGATAGACTCACTCGATAGCCTCGACAGTGCCGCCCATGGCCCCCACGACCTCTTCGATCGTGGGGATGGGTAGCAGAGCCTCCAACGCCTGGATAGCTCCCATGTGCGCGTCGATCTGCGTGGACTCATGGAGGACGCCGGCCTCGTGCCGCGCCTTGGCCTGCCTGTGCTCGGCGAGCGAGGTGCGATACTGGGCTAGCATGGTCTCCACGGTATCCACGTTGATCGTCGCGTCAGGCATCACTCGGCCGCCCAGAACTTGAGGAAGCGCACGGCGCCGTTGATGAGGCAGCGCGCAGACCCGGCGGCGTTGCCGGGCGCGTGGTCGTGGCTGTAGATCATGTAGCCGCTGCCGTCGGTGTTGCCGAGGATCTCGATGGCGTTCATGGTGCGGTCTGCGCCCGCCCCGTCGCCCGTCGAGAGGATGCCGAGGATGGCGTGCTTGGTCGCCCCGCCTGCGTCGGAGTTGGCACCACCCGCGTAGATCTCCGCGATGGTCCCGTACACCGTGCCACCCGCCAGGGCGGCGTTGGGGAGGACCAGGTTGCCGCGGAGGCCGGTGCCCTGTCCGGCGACCTGTCCGCCGTTGTACTCCAGGGTGAAGGCGCCACCGTCCACGGTGCCGGCTGTGCCGGCGGCGGTCACGAGACCACGGCCGCGGATGGCGTCGCCACTGACGCCGATGCCAGCGAAGTCCGCGTCGAGCCGGAAGCCGCGGAAGTCGTCGGCGGTCGCCGTGGTCTGCGTCCTGAACTCGAACATGTTGGAGCCAGCGACAGCGGTTGTCGCCGGGTTTGCGTAGGTGCCCACGCCTCCCAGCAGGGCGGCAGCGGGGTCAGCACCGCCGGCCGCACTGAACTTGACCTCGGCCGTGATGTCCACGTGGGTGTCGGCGTTGATGGTGACCGCGTCCACGCCACCGTCGAGGGTGAGCGAGGCGGCCGCCGCGTTGCCCACGCTGACGATGCGAGCACCTGCCGATGCGATGGCCACGTTCTGCGCGACGTTGTCCGCACCGATGCGAATGACGCCCGCGCTGGACTCGATGTTGACGCCGTCCACGCCGTCCAGCTCGATGGAGCCGGTTGTCGTGGTCGCCAGGTTCATGTCGCCGGCGTCCACCGTGACGTCGCTGTTGCCGACACCGGCCAGGGACAGGACGCCGTCCGTGTCGATGGCGATCCCGCCGGTGCCCGCGTCGATGTCGATCCCGCCGGCCGCGTTGCTGGCGTCGATGACGATGGCACCCGCGAGGGCTCCACCGGCATCCAGGGCGATGGTCGTGTCGGCGTTGAGGGTCGCGCCGCCCACGCCGGCTTCCATGGCCAGGCTTGCGCTGGCAGCGTTGCCGACGGTGATCACGCGAGCGGCAGCGCCGGTCGCGATGTTGACGGCCTCGGCGGCTGCGTCGGCGCCGATGGAGATCGGGCCGCTGGACGACTCGACAGCCACGCCGTCGATCCCGTCCACCTCGACAGACCCCGTGGTCGTGGTCGAGATGTTCAGGTTGTTGGAGTCGCGGGTGAGCAGGGCAGCGCCGATGTTCCGGAACTCGCTGATGTCCTTGTTGGCGTCCACGACGACGGCCTTGCTGGCCTCGACGGTGCCGACGGCGCCGGTCAGGTCGTTGTAGTTCAGCTCGGCGGCGGTCGCCGTCACGCCCATCAGGTCGGAGACCTCGATCCCCTGGAGCATGGCCAGCGCGGGGTAGTAGGAGAGTTCTCCGACCGTCGCGCTCTTGACCTTGACCTCTGCGCACTCCTGGACGATGACGGTGGAGCCCGTCGGGACGGCCTCGACGAGAGCGCCGGCAGTGTCCAGGTAGAGCTTGACGCCAGCGAGGGAGTACGCGCTCGTGTTGAGCCCGGTGATGGTGGCGACGCCGGCAGCGGCCCCGGTCGTGCCGTCTGCGATGGCCTCGGTGAGGACCCACACCGCTCGGCTGTCCACGTCCACGTTGGTGGCCAGGGTCACGACCCAGTTGGTCCCGTCGTGGCTCGACGGATAGACCAGCGCGCCCTTGACCATCGGGGCGCCGGACGCGTTGGCGACGATCTCGATCCCGCCGCCGGAGTCCACGACCCACACTCCACTCGCGCGGCGGTACTTGTATCCTGTGGTGTTGTCCCAGTATTCGGACCCGTCACCACGCGTGTGGGTTGGCACTCCGGTGCCGCTGGTAAGCGACGTCGCCGTGGCGAGGTCGTTGGGATCGGCGCTCGGCGAGATGACGATCTCGCGGAAGGCGGCGGCATTCTGCAGCCCGCCAGGCTGCCACGTGCTGGGACTCGGAACTTTGGTCGGTGGGGAACCCATGGTCGGCTACCTCCTGGATAGCGGCCCACTCTCGCGGGCGGACCTTGATTCAGTTTTTCGTTCGGCGGTCGGACCTCTGGGCTGCATCCTTCGCGATCTTCTCGGCGGTCTCGGTGCTATGGCCAGCCTTTCGCAGGCGGGCTTTCATGGCCTCGAGTGCCGCTCGCTTCTCGCGTCGCTCACCCATCGGTATCGACCTTCGCGGGCCTGCCGGGCTTGCGCCTGGCGGGCTTCCTCTTCGGTTTCTCGGCAGTTGCCGAGGTCTTCTTCATTTCGACCAGCTCGGCGTGTATGTTGGCCATCTGCTGTTGCATCTTGAGCATCGCCAGCTGGTCAGCGCCGCTGGCCACGGGGGCGGCCTGCTGTGCGCCTGCGTGCTGCATGACGATGTTGCCCGACGTCTCGGCGATGTCGGCCAGCGCCATGTTTCGGTCCTCGCCGCGCATCTCGGCCAGCTTGATCCTGGCGGCCTTGTAGCGGCTGCGCTTGAGGTCCGTGGGGTCTTCCTGGACGGCCATCAGAGCGCGGGCCACGCTGTCCTCCTGGCGTCGCACGTAGCTGCGCTTCAACACCGGGTTGAACGCGCAGACCTGGCCGCGCTTGACGAGGAACGCCAGAAACGCGTTGTAGGCCGGCTCATCCTTGATCCAGTTGGTGTCGTTGCCGATGGGAACCGGCTTGTCGAAGGCGGTCTTGTAGCACTTGCCGCCGCCCTTGACGTCCCACTCTTGCAGGTAGGACGTGCCAGTGAACGTCTCGCCGTGGATCACTGGACGCGCGGCGAAGTACTCGACGACAGCGGGGTTGTCGGGCTGGATGATGACCCACTCTTCGCGGCGCAGTCGCTGCTCGCCACCGTCCAGGATGGCCTCGCCCTTCGGCCCCCCGGCCACGTCCCCGGCGCCCGGCTCGTGTGGGAATCGTCCGAGGTCGGGGAACCATCCGCCGCGAAGCGGAGACCAGGCCCAGCGCTTCGGGTGGTGCGTGAAGTCGAACGGGCGTTCATAGCCCGACGTTCCGCGCTTCGGCAGACCGTGCTCGGTCTTGCTTCCACGCGTCATCACACTGCGGGGCTTGAGGTCTGGTGCCGGGGCGGCCTGGGTATTGAGCGTTGCCATGGTGCGGTCCTTCCAGGTCCCGGCTCTATCTCATGGGTGCCGGGGCGGTCTGGTGTTGCCAGCGGTCTTACATGCTGGTCTTGATTTCGACGATCCGGGCATCCTCGTTCTTGGCGATGCCCGTGTAGCCGTTGCCCACGATCTCGTTGACAGCGGTGGAGCCGGTGCGGTCGATCTCGACGAAGACGGCGCTCTCGTCGGTGGCGACTTCCAGGGCCGGGGTCAGGCGGATCTTCTGCTTGAGCGCGCCCACCTTCAGCTCGGTGCCGGCGATGGCGCCCATGGCCCACAGACCACCGGAGTAGTCGGTGCCGTCGTTGTTGACCTGCGCCGTGGTGTAGAAGTCGATGCCCAGCCACGAACCGCGGAAGCCCTGGCCCTTGATCGACAGCATGGCGGCAGTCGCGGCCTGGAACTGGTTGGCTCCGCCTTCGCCGCGGATGCTGGACTGGAGGTCGGTGAACTGCTTGCTGGCCAGCGCGGAGAAGTACGGGCCGGCGGGGACCTCGGCCTGCTCGAGCGTGAAGATCGCATCGTACAGGTCGTTGACGGTCATCGCGGCGCCGGACGTCCCGACCACGCTGGTGGCGGTGTCCACGGCGTCCATGATCAGGGCGGAGACCCTGCGGACGTAGGCCATCGCGATACCGGCACCGAGGCGGCCGATGTCCAGCCCACCGTTGGGGGCGAGGAACTGAAACAGGTCGGTGGTGTCGTAGCGCAGCGCCTGGCGGGCCACGGTCACGGTGGCGTTGCTGGTGCCCAGGGTCGAGTTCGACAGCGCGCCGGCCTCGGTGGGGGCCGACATGACCTCGTCGAAGGTGACCTGCGGGATCTTGACCACGGCCGAGCCGGTGCCCGACGGGTCGGAGGTGTACATCACGGTGTGACGCAGATCCTGCTTGTCGGCGATCATCTCCCAGATGTCCCGGTTGAGAATCGCGGCGAGTCCGAGATCTGCGGCTTTTCCTGCCTGTGAAACTTCGTTGGCCATTTCAGATGCCTTGTGCCCCTTTTGGAGCCCTGCATCTGGTTACGCCAGTGAATCGGTGGGCTGATTTGACCCCTGAGTTTCTTTTACGTGCATCCCAGCACGGGGGCGATCATGTCAAACTGCACTGTCAGGGTTTCACGCTGCAACGGACGTGTCAAGCGAGGATCTACAGATTCTTGATCGCCTCGGCGCGGTAGGCTTCCCAGTCGGCCTTCCGCTGCTCCGGGGTGGTGGCTGCCGACTTGAAGTTGGCCACGTCTCGCAGGTCTCCCGACACGGCCAGCGGCGGAGGCGGTGCGGCGCCCTCGTTGCCGGGGGCCGGTGCCGTGGCCACGGGCGCGGCGGGGGCTTGCGGGGCCAGCGGGGCCGCTGCAACGGCGGGGGCGGTCTCCTGTGCTGGTACGTTGGTGGTGGCGCCCAGGTACGGCGCGAGGTACTTCGGGGGGCTCGCGCGGAACTCGGACCACCACAGCTCGAACGCGGGCTTGCCCTCCTCGTCGAGGCTCTCGTATGCCTTGCGCACGAGGTCTCGCACTGCGGGCTCATCCACCCCGGCAGACGCCAGCATCAGGTCGATGGGCTGGGTCGTGGAAAGCGCCTCGTACTTCGATCGCCAATCGTCGGCCTCGGCTGCCCGTCGCTGGAGATCGGTGATGTCGCCGCCCGCGGCCTTCTTCAAGTCGCGGATCTGCATCACGAGGCTGTCGCGCTCCTGGGAGTGCTGCTGGAGTCCGGCCGCGAGGGCAGATAGGTTCTGGTACTTCGAGCTCAGATCCGCGTACTCCCCGAGCTTGGTGCTGTGGTCCGCCTTCAACTTGCGCAGCTGTTCCTGGACCTTGTTGTAGTCGGATCTCGATACGGTGTCGCCCGTGTCGCCTGGGTTCACGTTGGCGAGCTGCTGTTCCTCTTCGGTCATGGGTGCCCTCTCTTACTTCGTGGGTGCGGCGCCGCCGGTCCATCCAGCGAGCGCAAGTTGCCGGTTCTCTTCGGTGACGCGTACCAGCGCGGCCAGCGCCTGCTCTCGTGTGGTGCCCGGGTTCAGGTCCATGTAGGCGTCCACGGGCGACTCCAGCCCGCGTGAGAGCTTCATGTCGTGCTCCTCGAGGGCTTCCTTGGTCTCCTGAGGCGACGTCGGCAACCCCGGGTAGGTCAGCGAGTAGCCTTCCTCTGGAACGCCGGCCCCGGTCGCGTTGTTCAAGATCACCGAGGTCACGCGCATCAGCTGGGCGTCGGCGCGGGAGAACTCTGGCACGAACGACTTCTGAGCCTCGCGTACCGCTGCGCGCTTCATGGAGATCGCGTAGCCCGACTCGCCCGAGCCGCTGCGGTGGAAGTCGTCGGCGCCGATGTTTAAATGGACGCCCATCCTGGCCTCGAACTTGGCGATGGCCTCGCCGAGGGTGGCAGGGTCGGAGCCAGGAGACCACTGCCCCACTGATGGGGCGATCTGGCCGGGGCCCTCGTACAGCATCACCAGGGACGCCGGGTCGGTCGTGACCTGTTTGGACGTGCCCTTGACGCCGTTGATGGTGTCCACCTCCATGCCGCCAATGATGGCGTTCATGGCCCACCGCTGCGGCCAGCTCGCGTCTCGCACGCAGTGGAGCCAGAAGCTCCACAGGGCGGCGATCGTAAGGGTGCCGTCGATGAGTTCCAGGTTCTCGAACCCGTCGAACAGCATGCCTGTGGTGCTCTTGTGGTACAGGACATATGGGCTGACGGGGACTCCTACCGAGTCGATCCACTGTTCCGGGTAGCCGCTGGGGAGCCCGCCGGGGATGAACATCTCGGTCAGTGGCGCACCCTGCTCGGCGCCGTGGTACTCCTCGGCCAGCTGGATCGCAAACATCGGGTTGTTCGGGTCGCGCAGATCGACGACGTCCCAGGTCCACGCCCGTTCGCCGTCCACCACGCGGGTCCGGGCCTCGACCACGTAATCAGGGAGGTCCGGCTCGTCGGGGCTGCTGGACGCGCTCACCATGTCCGGGGTCACGATCCGGTACATCATGCCGTCGTTGCTGCGCTTCCACGATGGGCGCACGAAGCACTCACCCATGCCGAGTACGTTGCGCTGGTTCCGTGTGGCCATGGACCACCACCGTGCGTCCTGCGTGGCCTTGACGGCGGCGGCGATGTCGTCCTCTGTCGATCCTTCCGGCGGGTGGATGAACGGCGCCTCCGGGTAGAGCTTGGCGAGCTGCCACACCGCGGTCTTGAGTATGTTCGTGCTCAAGTCCCGCTTGCCCGTGGCCTTGTTGCGGACGTCGTCGAACATCGCGCCCATCTGGACGTCGAGCAGATCCTTCCACTGCCCCTCGAACAGTTTGCGGACTTTCAACGCCTGGGCTCGGCGGGCGTTCTCGCCGTCTCGCGGGAGCGGCGGGATGCTGGACAGGACGTGTTCGTCGGTCATTGGCTGGCTCCTACGGGGCGTCGATTCTCACTATCTTGTCAGGCTCTGCGATGGCGCACCCCATTTTTGCCTCGACTAACAGGGATAGTCCACCACGAAGCGTATCGTCCTCAACCGAGCACCATACCACGTCGCGCGGTCGCGACTCCCGAAGGAACGCGATCCGGCGGGCCGTCTCTGGCGTGGTGAAGCTGTGGTTGCGCTGGTACTGGAGTTCCTGGAGAACGTGCCACGCGGTCTCATTGGCGATGAGGAACGCGCCGGGTGCGCAGACGAACGCCTCGTCTACGTCGCGGTCGGTCCAGTGGACGCATCCGTAATAGCCTTCGGCGGGAAAGCTGCCGAACGTCCCGCACATCCCGTTCGCCTCATCGGCGCTGCTTGGTTCGGCCATCGTCACCCGATCGCTTCCTTCGGTGCGCGCGGCGTTCAGAAATTCAACGTGGTGCTGAGGTGTAGACACCTTGTGAATCGGGCCAGCTGGGCGAGACAGCCTCGACACATCGAAGGCGGCCATGTACAGGGAGTCCACCAGGCTGTCGCAGCACACCGCCCGCGCCACGCAGTATGACGTCTCGGCCACCATCTGCCGGCGGCGACGGAGGAACGCGTGGGCCACCCCTTGCGCGAGTCGCTCGATGCTGACGCCGTCGAGGCTCTGAATCTCATACTGGATCGCCTGTCGCCCGAGGGTGAAGCTGACGGAGTCTGACCGCTCCTCGTAGCTCAGGTTGGCCGCGGTGCCTGTCGGCTTCCACTCGTGCACTTGGTGGAACGACGCGACGTGGTAGGCCATGTCCTCGGCCTGCGAGATCAGGTCGTTGAACAGCTCGTTGAAGGTCCGCGCCAGTGCGAGGTGTTTCAGGGATCGCTCCATGGGTGTCTGGGTGGGGGCGATCATGGCTTGGCTCCCGGGATGCGCAGCTCTCCGCCGGTGAGCCTGTTCGCCATCTGCACGTCCGCGTCGTTGAGATTCTGGACCATGTAGGCCAGATCGCCATCGCCGTTCACGCACGCATCTCGGTACAGGAACGCCAGCTTGGCCATCTTCACGGCGATCTCAAGCCAGTAGTCGCCGCTGACTTCTGGGAATCTACGGGTGCATGGGCCGTACTCCGGCTCGGTCAGTGGTCGTCGGTTATCCATGAGAAGCCCCTCTCATACCACCCGGACGCTCTGCGCCGGGATCTGTTTCGTCGTGTCCAGCAGCGGCCCCGGTCCATAGCGGACGTCGTCGATCCAGTGCTTGATCTTGGCGTCCTCGCCTCGGTCGGTGCCCTTCCACTTCCTGAACGCGTTGATGTGGTTCGTACACCGCCGGTGGAACCAAAGCCGCTGTGCAGCACAGGCCGAGGATAGCACACGGGCGCCGGCTAGCACCGAGCCCGATCCCTTCTTGGCCTTGGCGACGCGAAACGGCGGGTTGTTCGGGTCGCCGCGTACCAGGCCAGCAAAGGCGATCTCCAACTCCCGGTTGACCGAGCCCGTGACAGCCGACTTGCCCGCGGTGTTGATGTCGCCGTGCGCCCGGTCCACGTCGAACAGGGTGAGCCCGTGGGCGTTGAGCTGGTCCGCGATGCAGCTTGCGTCGGTGGCGCTGGTGGTCCTCCCGCTGCTGCCGTACTCGTCGAGGACCAACACCACGTTGTCTCCGCCCTGGTCACGCCACCACGCGTACAGGCACTCGGTCTCATGCCCGGGGGCCTCGCCGTGGTCGAAGCTCACGCCGATCTGCACAATGGCGGGCAGGCCGATCCGCTGGTAGTCGCTGTCGTCCACGATGCACGCGTCCGTAAACCCGCGGATGTAGCGGTCGATTGCCGGCGCGTCCCACTCGGCGTCAATGCGCTGGGCTCGCTCCTCGGGCGGGCACAGTGCCCACTGCTGGCGCACGTTGCAGTCTGGGGCGTCGCAGTCGCCACCTGTGATGGTGCACCGCTCGTCGCCGGGGCATCCACTGGGCACGCGGTGCGGGACGTTGGAGGCTCGCAGAGGCACCACGTACTGAGCCCACGTCGAGGAAGGGTCGTCGAGGATCTCGCGTAGCCATGCGGTGTCCGGGCTCGACTTGCGGACGTCGTCCACGACCGTGAAGTTCATGATGATCGGGGCGTCTGACGACAGCGAGAACGCCCGCATGATCTCGCCCCACAGGTGCCGGGCCGGCGGCTCGTTGATGAGCCCCCAGTCAGCATAGACCCCCGCCTGTGACTTGGCCTCCTGGTGACTCGATCTGAACAGGATGCGCGACCCGTTCGCCCACTGGATGCCACGACGCCCGCCGATCTTGTAGCCCGCGGCCTCGGAGTAGCTGCAACCCTTGGCCAGGTGCCCGGCGGGCTCAAGCATGCGGATGGTGCGGCAGATGTCGTCGGCGTAGCTGTGGTCGAGGTCTGGCACGTAGACGATGCCGACGTTCGGCGTGGGTAGGTCGATCGTCGGGTGGCAGCCCAGCGACAGGGCGATCCCCTCGGCGCACGGCCCGTAGGACCCGCCTACTTTGTTCCCCTTGCGAACGAACCGCTTCGGGTTGGCGTCCTCGAATAGCTGACGCTGCCACGGTGCCGCCCCCCGGGCGAAGTAGTAGGCCAAGCGGTTCGCCCGCTCGAACGCCACCACGCGCTCGACTGCGGCTTGGACGGCGGGGGTTGTCACGCTGGATCGGGCCACTTGCTGGGGTGTTGTATGGCTTGGTTGGCGATGGTGATCGTCGGGGCGGCCCTCGAACACAACGAGTCCGCGTAGCAGTACTCGCAGCCCGTCCCGTTTTTGAGTTCGTCTGCGAATCCGGGCTTGCCGCACTTCGGGCAGAGGGGGCCTACCGCGTCCAGGTACTTTCGGTTGTCCTCGCGCAAGCCCATCGCCAGGTCCAGCGTCCGCCCCCAGTGCGTCATCACCGCGAACATGGACGCCTCTTTGCTGATGCCGGCGGCGGCTTCGCGGTCGTCCCACTCGTCGAACAGTTCGCGCAGTCGGTCGAGGTCGTGGCCTGGTTCCGTGTGCTCACCCATCCCGCTTCGCCTCCTCCAGCTCCGCCATCAGCCGATCCCGCTCCGCCTCGAACTCCTCGGCCTTCAGCACGATCCCCAGGGTCGCGCCGTCTGCCCCGGTCACCTCGGTGCGGGAGGTCGGGCCGTGGCCGCTGCGGTCGAGGATGGCCACGGCGGCTAGGCGGGCCTGGTCCTCTTGGACGCTGTCGCGGGCGATCGTGATCAACCGCTCCGCAGCCATCTGCGCGGCTCCCGACAAGACATCCGTGACGGCCTGGATACGAGCTTCCTGGAACGCTGCGTGAGCTGCCTTGACGTCGGGCCGGGCCAGCCTCGTGTAGACGGTGGCGAGGTGGACGCCCATCGACTTGGCGATCTCTTCTGGAGTCAAGCCGGCCAAGCGTAGCTTGAGCGTCTCTTCGTGCTCAGGCTTTAGTGGTTCTTTCAGTTTCGCGCCTTTTCGTTCCGCCATAACTAAAACCCTAGTAGCCCCGCGGGCTTCGGTCAATCTGTTTCGGTCTCACTTGACACCGGCCCCGAATCCATGACAGGCCCCGTCTCGCGCGCACGCGGCCCTCTCCGATCCGGATCTTGCTCTCTCTGCATTTCCTCGAACGCCCTGGTTCCCTGCGTGTCCAGCATGACCTCGCCGTCCCGCAGCTTCGGGCCTTCCAGCTTCCCCCTGACGTCCGCCAGTTGCTTCGCCCAGTCCCTCATCGATCGTCCCCAGTGTAGCGGACCTTCTCGGCGATGTCCGGCGTTGCCCTGATCCGCTCGTACAGCGACAGCGGCATCCTGGCAAGGCCGAGATTGTCATCGTCGCCGCCTTGCAGTGTCACCCATGTCGGCGGATTGCCGCACAGCGGGCAGACATCATCGTAGACGTCCATCGCGCAGACGGCGCAAAAATACGTTGCGGTCCCTTGCTCACTCATCGTCGCCTCACGACTCGCCCCCCTCCGCCTTGCACCCATGTATGCCGTAGGCCACCACGCGGTCCGTTCCTGGTTCGTAGAGCGTTCCAGTGCTCGCGTTTCGGAAGTCGTATCTCAGCTCCAGCACTTGCCCTTCCTCGATGTCTTCTAGGGCAATGGCGAACGGATCGCCTGGCGCGATGCCCAGCAGGACGTCGATCGGATGCTCGAATAGCACGCTCATCCCCTCGACCTCCTCGTCACCACCTCGACCTTTGCAGCCGCCGCCTCGGCCCGGTAGAACCGCCGCTTCCACTTCCTGTCCGTCTCCCGTTGTCTCATCGCGTCCATGTCCGGCCCCTTGCACCCCAGCCTACACTCGGCCCCGCGGGTGCTCCCGTTGACTCCCACGACCTCGACGCCGCTACCTAGGCACCACCTGCAGACGTCCTCGGTATCGGGGTCGGCTGCGATTCGCTCCCTCGCCCCCTTGCGCACCTCGCTGTCTCCGTTGTCGTCGGCCCGCCTGGCCTCGAGTGCCGGCTTCCAGTCGTGGCGTGTGGCGTGGTGATCGTGGGTCATATCCCCAGCCCAATCTGCCGGACATCCCTGTGCCACGGCGTCCCGTCGAGCTTCGCCATCGCGTGCCTGTGCCGCTCCGGGTCGATCTCGGCGCCGATGTAGTCTCGGCCGGTGGCCTTGCAAGCGCGGGCCATGGGGGCGAGTCCGGCGTACAGGTCGAGGACGAGGTCGCCGGGGTTGGTCCACGTCTCCAGCAGCGTGCAGAGCCACTCCATCGGCTTCTGGCTGTGCTCGGTCCTCTTGGATATGTAGGCGTTCCCGGTTGCCATGTTGATCGGCGCGTTGGAGCCCTTGACGTAGACCAGCAGCGGCTCGACCATCCCGCGCCAGTGGTGGCCCTGTCCTAGCCGGTCGTCTTTCGTCCAGGCTCCCCCGGTGACGTAGCGCCATCGCCCGGCGTCGGCTGCCATCCAGTCGGCCAGCTGGGGGAACGTGGTCCACAGCAGGAGCCGTGCCGAGTCGGTTGCGCATGCGTAGGATGCCGAGACGTGGGCGGCGATGTCGTCGAGGGTGAGCGTGTCGTAGTGCTCTCCGACGCAAGCGAAATCGCTACTTGCCCCGCCGTGGTCTCGCGCTTGCTTGCAGTTGTAAACCCACGGCGGATCTGCCGTCACCAGCGCAGCCCCCCGGACCTCGTCGAGCACCTCGGCCACGTCGCAGCATCGAAGGTCGATCATCGTCCGCCCCAAAAGCCGCACCCGCCGGCCGTGGCTGTGACACCGGATGGATACCGCCGGCCGGCGAGTGGGCTATTCGAGATCATTGGAGTTCCGGGTCACGGGATCATCGTATCGGCCGGCGTCCGCGACGTCAACGATGTCTCGCATACATCGCGCCAGGCGTGGCGGCGTCGGCTCGGGCGTATATCGCGTCCACGGCTGTCGCCGCCGTGAGCCGTCCTTTCGCCCGAGGATCTCCATGTATGACGGCATCCCGTCGTCTCCTCGCAAGGCAAGGATCGGCGTGGCTCCGGCATGAACGCAGGCGTCCACGAAGATGTTCCACTCGGAAACGCCCATGTATCCGCTGTTCTTGCATTGGATGAAAAGCAGCGACCCCGGCCTGGTTGCCATGACGTCGATCGGCGTGCGGGAGCGCGGAGACCTCAACGCGGAGTATCCCAGCGCGGAGAGCTCGTCCCGGACTTCGTACTCGAGTTTTCGGCCGACGTAGTATGGCGTGCCATTTGGGTAGTTCGCCTCCACTGCGGCATCGTACTCGGCAGTAAAGTAGGCGGCCATGGTCCGCGAGAACCCAAGGTCGTCAATGCCTTCGTCTGCACAAAACTCTGTCACCGACTTTCCTGACGTCTTGAATCGCTGCAGCCATGCCCGGGCTTCGCCTCTCGGCTTGTCCTTCCACACGCTCAGATATGGCCTTGGGTGCGAGTAGTCAGTCAATCCGAGCGTCCGGGCGCGACCGCAGATCGTTGTCTTGTCTCTGCACATCCTGTCGGCCAACTCCTGCAGCTTCCCTGCGTCGCGATAGGCGTGGTACTCGTCGAGCATGAGCGCGTCGTCGGCGTCCGTGAAGACATTCTGCGGCGTGTTCGCGCCCAGCTTGACGAGCCGCTCATGAACGGACTGCCCGCACATCCCCAGCGCCTTCGCGGCCTTCCACACGCTCTTGTGTTCGGCGTATGACCTCAGGATCTCTTCGTTCGTTGCCTTCTGTGACATGTGGACCTCACCAACGGGCCGGTCGAGTTGCCACGCCCGACCGAGCCCAATCGGCACACCCGCGGCAGCTGGCTGCGGTTGCGCTGATTCTTGTTGGCGATGTTCCATGCTGCCTCGCTGTCCAGCGGCGATTGTGGCAAGCCGCTTTCAGCTATCAGAAGGATACCACTTGTTGAGCCATCTTGTGAAGGCCAGACCTCGAATCGACAGGTTCCCGATCGTCTCCATGCTCGGACGCCATGGCTGGACCACGATCTCGATGCGCGGCCGCTCGCTAAATCTCTTCTCGACATGGAGCTCCACGACCTGTGAGTCGTCGATAAAACAGATCCCGCTCAACGCGTCCTCAGTGGACTTCGCCACGTTGGATGCGTCCCAACCCTTCGTAGGTCGTAGTGCATCCATCTCGGCGGCTGTGCGCCCCACAACCGATGTTGGCATCCCCTTGGCTTTGAACACGATGATCATGAGCCTCACGGGACCCGTGATCGGCTCTGCTCCCGCGTCCTGCATTGCCTTCCATGCGAAGCTCTGCACTGTCGCCTGAGCGTTCTTCATGGCCCGCGGAGAGATCGCCACGTGATGGGCTCCACGCCTGACAACCCGCGGAGCCTTCCACGGCACTGCCTCGCCGGGGACGGTGAAGGCTACTCGGCTAGCTCCCATCACTCCCCCCCGAATCCCCGGCCGTTCTGGCCGAATCTCGGCCCGCCGGTGGGCGCCATCGCCCCGGTTGTGGTGCGTGGCTCGTCATCCCTCCCCAGCACCTCGGCCGTGTGGATCTGCCACGTGGCGATCTGGTCACCGATGCCGTT